>Ga0209702_10000994_pt1 | contig 57645 bp, 46 predicted proteins | sample FRY01_FD_187210 | JGI IMG/M metagenome (GOLD analysis project Ga0209702, IMG submission 187210) | Freshwater microbial communities from Lake Fryxell liftoff mats and glacier meltwater in Antarctica - FRY-01 (SPAdes) (version 2) | ecosystem: Environmental > Aquatic > Freshwater > Ice > Glacier...
AGCCAACGGCCTCGCAGGCTGAGCCAGTGAAAGTCGAGACTCCGAAGCCCGCCGAGCCCCAACCCGCTCAAATACTAGAGAGCAGAATCCAGGACGGCGAAGCTGCGAAGAAGCAGATGGACCTCCTCCAGCCAGTCTTCGGCAAGGCCAAGCTCGGCATCCAACTCGGACTGGCCATCGGCTCGCTCGAACGGACCTTCCCCGAAGGTGGCCGCATCCCTCTGTGGCTGTTCTATCGAAACGTCGGTGACAAAGAGTTGACGTTCCAGACTTCGCAAGATTATATGAACGACCCGGTGACGGTGACTGACGGGAACGGCAAACGGGTTCAGGTCTCGTTCGTCATGCACTGGATGGAAATCGCACCGCTGACCATCACCCTGAAACCGGGTGAGATCTGGTGCATCGCCACGACCGGGCTGAACCTCGGACAGCCGATGCCGAGCATCAAGCCAGTCGCCGGGAAATACAAGCTGACCTACCCGCAGGGGATCTGGGATGTGAACACCACGCCGCAGTTGCGAACCGATATCCCGGTCCTGCCGTCATTGCCACCCAATATCTCACCCGCGAACCCCGACGCCCCACCCAGCCCGGCAACTCCTGTCGGTCAAATGGTCGAGACCCCGAATTGGAGCGAGCATCTCGACGCCGGCGCCATCGAATTCGAAATCGCCCCCGGACCGAACGGCCAGCCCGAGGCCCGCGTGCTGGCGAGCACGGTCGCTCCGACTGGCGAGTCACCTCGGAACGCCAAAGAAGAACCTGAAGCAATCGCAACGGTTAAGGATCTCATAATCCAAGGCCAGGTCGTCGACGCCGGAGGACAACCGATTGCTCAGGCGAAGGTGATCTACCCGTTGAACATGAAAGAGGGATCGGCATCTCCCCAGATCCTGGAGTCCCAGTCCGATGAACGGGGCGAGTTCCGCTTCACGATCTCGCGGGAGCTGAGCGAGAAGGTGTACTTCAGCGGGAAAGATGTCGTGTGGGCGACGATTGAAGGTGATGGAATCGGTGCTGCCATTTCATTGCTGAGTGCCGATCGGTCGGCGATGACGCGGATCGTGATCCCTGACAAGGAACCGGTCGAGTTCGTCGTGCAGTCTGACTCGGGACAGCCGCTGGCGGGCGTTTCGGTGATTCCTGAATACCTCCGTATTCCGAACTGGGACGGGAAATCTGAGGACCAGCAGGGAGCTGTGACGCGCATCCCGGACCTGTTAAAGCCACGCTTCACCAAGGTCTCGGACGCCGAGGGGCGAGTGGTGTTCGACGAGGTGCCTCGCAAGTGGCATAGAGATCTCAAGATCACCTCCGAGCAATACGGCGTGCAGTCGTTCAGTGATCCCCGCAAGTTCTTGAAGCTGTTGCCAGTCGCACCAATCACCGGCACGCTGTCGAATGGTCAGGCGGGTGTGAAGCTCACGTTCACAATCCCGCATGAGTACGCGGGCTCCTACATCAACGCCTCAGCAGAGACTCTCACTGATGCGGCGGGTCACTTCTCAATCCCCAAGTTCCCGATCGGTCCGATTGAGATCACTTCCAGCGATCTTCAGGGACCAATGTTCCTGGAAGAGGCTCCTCGCGAGGTCACCGCAAATACCAAGAATCACTTCGACCTGAAGGTGATCGCCGGCATCAAGGTCCAAGGCCGCGTCATGCTGGAGAAGCCCAGCCGCGGAGTTTGAAAGGCTGTCGTCAGCTTCTATGATGGGGCGGGAAAGCCGTTTGAAACTGACGAGAATGGGAACTACACTGTCTTTGCTCGCCCCCAGCCGAAGATTGCCACGTACTTCGTCGGCTCCGCGGGGGAACCGTTCCAACTGGTCGGCAGCGGCTTGGTTATCGAATCGGCTCAGGTCGATGTTCCCGATGGAGCGACGGAAGTCACGGTTCCCGACATCGTGCTCGCTGAGGGACTGTATCTGACCGGTCAACTGGTCGATGAGAACAAACAGCCAATCAGCGGAGTCTTTGTCGCCCCTTTCCCGGCATCATCCCCGATGCAACTTCAAACCGGGCCGGATGGAAATTTCGGAACGATGGTCCGAGCCGACAAGCGTCCTTCGGGATGGATGGTGGGTTGGAACTTCCCCCCGGAGCCTGGCAATGATTTTTCCGGCGACACAACATGGGCAAAAGTTATTTCGAAAGAGCCACTGGTCCTGCAGGTCAGTCGCCAGACTGAGCCCGAGAAGTTTTCGCAGTTTAGCGAGATCGACATGGACGCCCCGGTCCCCATCGACCGCGTTGTCTGGGGCGAGATCGTCGACGGGTGGCAGCCCGGCTTCTGGCTCAAAAGCACCGGCGAGCCGACGAACCAGCAGGTGCCGCTGAACGCTCTGGTGACCTACCGCGTCCTACTTCGCAATACTTCCGACACGGGCCGCGATGTCGTCTTTCGGAAAGGCCCCGACGTCCCGTACGTCATCCCCGGCAGTCAGATCGTAACGGCCCTGGCAGCTGAAGAACGGCCGCAGGAAGTCCGGTCGGAGGTCGCGATGAACGCCTTCAAGGGTGAAAGTGATTACGTGATCTTCATTGAGGCGGGTGAATCACTGCTCTTGTATGGGAGTGCCACATCCAAGGAGGCTGGGCTGTTTATCGGTGAGGGTGACAGCCAGGAGTATTCGAAGCTGGCGACAGTCGCTCAGCCGGGGAAGAACTGGATCGTTCAACCTCTGATTGTGCAAACGCTCACGCCCGAGGAACGCAAACAACTCGACGAGTCCCTCAAGTCCGACCGCAGCCGTTCGACATGGGACATGACGATGCTGGATCGAAATGGCCAGCCTCGCAAGGAAACCGCTAAAACTGCGACACCGAATACAGACGGGATTCCCGCCACTCCATTCACAAGACTCCAGACCCTCCACGCCAAGATCGAACTCGATGTCGGAACGCTCGTGGCTGCGGTGCCGGAGAAACCTGCGGACGGTCCGAAAGAAAATCCCCCGTATCCGGTCGAGGATTTTACGTGGGGAGAAGTGGTCGATGGGTTGCAGTCCAGCGTGATTTGCCGAATCGACATCAATGCTCCAGGAATGGTTGAATTCAACGAACATCTGCCTTGTGGTGTGCAGGTACGTAACACCACGGAGAAGCGAATTGAGTTTCTGGTGCGAATGGAACTTCCGTACCTGATTCCGGCCGATCGTTTTCAAGGTGAGCTGCTTCCTCAATACCGAGCGGAACCGGCCAATCCAGACACGGAGACCCCCGCTGCCATCTACCGAATGTCGCTCGATCCACGTGAGATCGTTTTCATTCCGGGTAACAACCCAGATCAGTCCCCTGATTCGGCGATCTCAGTCGGAGACGCATTGGGGGTCATCCCCGATTCTGAGGATGAGTATGCAGTCCCTCAAATCGCAACGGTCCATGTGGGGACCAACTGGTTTGCCCAGCCGCTGACGATTCAGACCCTGACCGAAGCAGAAGCTGCCACGATCAAGGCTCAGCCGGGTGAAGCGACAACCATGAAAGTCGATGCTCAGGGGAAACCAGGTGAAGCGACAGTGACTCGCGTGGATGCGATTCCGCGTGGGAAGACACTCCTGGCCATGGAGCAAGTCGAAGTCGCCACGAACAGCCTCCTCAAGGAACAGAGGGCAGACGGAGTGACCTGGGGACTCATCGACAAGGGGCTGCAATGCGGCATCCGGTTGGTGAATCCACAGGGCAGCTATCAGACCGGCGACATAATCGAAGCGGAGCTGCTGTACCGCAACTCCAGCGATGAGGTGCTGATCACAACGCAGCCTCGCTCGACGGACTTTTGGGCCAGGGTCGAGGACTCCGCTGGCCAGCAACTGTCCATCGACGACGGGCCTCGGATCGACCTGATACCGGGCTATCACGACTACCAACCCGGCGAAGTCCGCTCTCTCGGCACCATCAAAGTGAAGCTCGTCGCAGCGGGTACGCCATCCCCCAAGGACAACCGGGAGCCAGGCCACATCACGCTGCCGCCCGGGAAGTACAAGTTTCACGGCAACGGCGGAGTCGGTGGAATCAACCCGCACAGTGGGAAGATTGAATTCCAGGTAGCGGAACCTGTCGCTGCACCTTCGTCGGCGAAGACCATCCGCGGACGAATCATCAACGAGGAGAAGTTAGGCGTGCCAGGAGCCGAACTCCTGATTGTTGCGGGCAATTCAGAGCAACTGCGTGATGCAAGGGTGATCGCTCAGGGGACGAGCGACGGGCTGGGAAATTTCTCGATCGCCATCCCGGACGAAGAACTGGGCAAGAGCCAGTGGGGCCAGATCTGGCGGCGAGCACCCGGCTATGCGGCCGCGCGGGGGAACACGATGCAGTCGCTGGAGTCTTTGCTGGAGGAGTCGTTGACTTACGGTCCACTGGTAAAGACCACCGGACTGCATCTGGTGGTTCATGATCCCGCGGGGAAGCCATTGGTGGGAGCCCGAGCGGAAGCTCTCAGCGTGCGGGTAAGTCAGGGAATCGGTTATGCTTTGCCAGCTGAGTGGCGCGAGGACAATTCGGGCGTGACGGATGCCGTGGGACGGGTGCATCTTCCGTACATCGACCCCGGCTCGGTCTACCGATTGGCGATCACCCCAGAAGGACATTCTGTCGCAACTGAGTTCGGACCGAACTACTTTCTGAACTACCGACCGCAGGAAGCGGCGCCGCACTTCACCTTCCCGACGTTTGAAACCGGTGTGATCGAAGGGCAATTCGTCGCGGCTCCGGGAGTGACTTTGCCGAAGGGGCTGACCATCCCGCTGAGGACATTGACTGGTAAAGTCGATGTGTCCGGGGTTCGCGATGTCCCCGTGGATGATACAGGGCATTTCCGCATACCCGATATGCCGGTCGGCGAAATCTCGATCCTTAAGTTCCTGGATGACCGGCAATCGCTCCGCCCATGGATCACCGAGCGAACCTATGTGAAAACAGGCGAAACGACGAAGTTGGAGATCCCAATCGTTTCCGGAACGAGCGTCACGGGGCGAGTGCAGAAGTCTGACACGAAGTCGGGCGTGGCCGACTATGAGTTCGAGGTCTACTACGGTCCAGCGATCCAGTTCCGAGGGTCGGAATTGTGGCTGATGAAGCAGCCGGTGAAGGCCGATGCAGAAGGCAGGTACGAGCTATTCCTCCCTCCGGGACCGATCAACTTGCGTTTGACGAGATATGTCGACGGTTACAGTGATGCAACCTCGTGGCTGCCGCGCGAGAATCAGGGAACGTGGGGGCCACTGCATGAGATCCCGTCGCAGGCCGAGTTCGAACTACCCACGATCGACCTCGTCAAGATGCTGCCGATCCAGGGGCAGTTGATGGACCAGAACGACAAGCCCCTCGCGGCTTATGACTGGATGGTCTTTGGCTATCCCGAAATCCCCGGCGAGAGAGAAGGGTTTGTGATGAACTCGATGGCCGGAGTCCAGACTGACAAGACCGGCCAGTTCGAAGGCCGCTATCCCGAGACCTATCCGCCCGTCCGCTGGAAGGTATCGCACCGGGTCTGGAAGACGAAGTACGATTTCGATGATATCAAGTACGCTGCGAAAGTCGTGACGCGCGATCCTCTGGTGCTGCAAGTCGATACAACGACGCCGCTTAAGGAGTGAGCAAGCGTGGTTGTGCCTGGCCTCCCAGTTTTTCCTGGCGAAAGGCGAAGTCCACTGAACGTTAAGTTGAACGTTAAGTTGAACGTTAAGTTGAACGTTAAGTTGAACGTTAAGTGGCCGAAGTGGCAGAATCTGCTGGAAAGCGACGTTCGCAGTTGGCTGGGAAAAAATGTGGCCGTTTAATAGCCGCTCAAGCGGGGAGATTCCCTTTAACCGTTGCGATCGATGTTCGATTATTCCACAGAGAGAAAAACATTCAGACCACGATGCGCGGTCCGTTCGGTAAAGGCAAGTTCATGGACTCCAGCACTGAAATTAAGAGCCGGACTGGACATCAACTGAAGCCGATCCGTTTGCGCGAGCAACCCTCGTCCGCAGCTGAATCACAGGGTCTGGCGTTTCGACCGTTGACCTATCGAGAACTCAAGCGTCGCTTTTGGCACATGGCGCCAGGACTCCTGCCGTTTGCACTGCATGTGGTGCCTCACGCGGATCCAATCTCCCCAACGATGAAGCTGATTATCGTGGGCTGCTGCGTGGCCATTGCCGGCAAAATCCTGTGGGGCTTTCAGCAGATCCAACGCAAGGGCGAAGGTGCTGGGGTCACGGCCGTGGCGGGATATGTGCTGTCGGTGTTGTTAACCGCCCTGCTCTTTCCTGGCGATCTGGAACTGGGGCTGGCTGTGCTCGGTATCCTTGCGTTTGGAGATGGTTCGGCGACCTTCTTTGGACTCCTGCTGCGAGGCCCCCGTCTGCCATGGAACAAGGCAAAATCGTGGTCCGGCTTTTTGGCGTTTGTGGCCGTTGGGTCGCTGATGACGGCGTGGATCTATTGGGGCGAAACTCACAATCCAGAAGCCGCTGAACCCGCGGTGACCTTTGGCCTGGCACTGGCCTTCACAATGCCGGCCGTCATCGCGGCTGCGATTGCTGAATCAGTTCGTTCACGACTGAACGACAACGTGCGTGTTGGAATCACCGGGGCCGTGGTACTCATTCTGCTGCACACGCTGCGTGCGGTGTAAACATGGAGCGGTTGCCAACTGACACGCAATGGGAAGCGAGAGAAACGCTTCGGGGTCTAACATTTCCAGCTCGTGACTGGATTTTGCGGAGGAGAGATTGCTCGTGTGATGGCGGATCAGGAGGCTGGCACAAACGCGGGCGGCAGCAGTTGCCACCAGACGAGTGCAAAGGGACCCGCAAACAACGGGCTGTCCAGCAGATCCAGCAGTCCGCCGAAGCCCGGCATCAGGGCGGCCGAATCTTTCTTTTCCACATCGCGTTTGATGAGCGATTCACAAAGATCACCGGCCAGGCCAATCAGGCCGATGGTCGCTGAGTACGACAAGACAATCCACAACGCGGCCGGAACGGGCTTGGATGCGAACAACGGACCGGCGCAGGTGATCCACAAAGTTCCGCCAAGAGTGCTGCCGAAAATAGCGCCCACCAGGCCCATCCATGTTTTGCCCGGGCTGAGAATCGGTGCCATCTTTTTCTTGCCCCAGAGTCGACCGAAGGCGTAAGCAAAAGTGTCGCCAGCCTTCACTGAAATGATCATAGAGGCGATCACAAAATAGCCAATGCTCGGGTTTGGAAACCACCGCAGTTGAGCAGTCACGGCCATAAGTCCGCCGGCGTAGAGAACGGTGATCAGATTACAGCCGAGAGATTCCATGGATGTTCCGGGCTGCTGATATCGAGTCGCCTCAAGGGCCAGCAAGAGGCAGAAGCAAATCGCCAGGCAGCCGCCGATAAAGCCGAGCGATGACAGGACATTGCTGCTTCCCGCAGAAGCTGGAAAAACTGTATGAGCCCACGCGGCCAGAATCAGACCAAGGCTGAGTACCACGGCGGCGGGAAAGTGTGGCTTCATGTGACGCACAGCCATCAGGTCCGTGAGTTCGAACGCATTACGGTAGGCCACAAACAGGCTGAAGGCCAGCAGCAGCCAGGCGGAGGACCCCAGCTGATGGTCGAACCAGAACAGAGCAATCACGGCGGGTATGAGAATCGCCGACATCAACATCCGCCAGCCCAGCATGAATTCAATTCCTGTTCAATGTTAAAGATAACCAGGTTAAAGACGACCAGGTTAAAGACGACCAGATTTAAGACGACCAGATTTAAGACGACCAGGTTAAAGACGACCAGGTTAAAGACGACCAGGTTAAAGACGAGCAGATCAAACCGGCGTCTCATGGGCCGGCACGATGTTGTCCCGGATCACGACGCCGATGACTGCGCCGCTTACGATTGTGCTGCTGCGGATAGACCGCCGTAGCGACGATCACGGCGAGCGAAGTCGCGCATCGCCTGCCGCAGCTCTTCTTCACGAAACTCGGGCCAGTGTTTTTCTGTGACCCACAGTTCTGAATAGCTGATTTGCCAGAGCAGAAAATTGCTGATGCGAAATTCGCTGGCCGTCCGGATGACAAGATCCGGGTCGGGCATACCGGCCGTCATCAGTTGATCGGCGACGGTTTGTTCTGAGATCTCGTCAGGCTTCAGGTGACCCGCCTGAACGGCCACGGCAATCTTTCGGATCGCGTCTGTGATTTCCTGGCGAGCCCCATAATTGACGGCGAGACACAAAGTCATGCCGTCGTTATTTTCAGAGACCTCCACGGTCTTTCGCATCTCGGATTGAATCAGGGGATCCAGCTCGTCCAGTTTTCCAATCACTTTAAAGCGAAGTCCCTGCCGCTGAATTTCGCGCCGTTCTTCCACCAGATACTGCTTTAGAAGATGCATCAGCAGCGTCAGTTCGCGAGGCGGCCGTTTCCAGTTTTCGCTGGAAAAGCAGTACAGCGTGAGTTGTTTCAGGCCCAGGCGAGACGCTTCTTCCACAATACAACGCACTGAGGTGACGCCGCGCCGATGCCCTTCAATACGAGGCAGGCCTCGTTTTTGAGCCCATCGGCCATTGCCGTCCATGATGATGGCTACGTGCGACGGAATCATTGCCCGGTCCAGGCCGAATGAAGCCAGTTGCTCGTCTGTGTATTTCTCTTCCCTTGACAATTCTCACCTCTTCCACTGGTGCTAACAGCACTCACGGATTTCTGCCAGAGCGACAGGAGTGTAACAGGTCAAATTGATTTTTCCTGCCCGCAGGCTTCTGACACAGAATGGCTGCATTGGCTGGATTTTGTGGATGTTTTCTGCTGCTTTTTTGGACATTTCCGGTTAGCATCAAAAGCCGAATCACGTGGCTTTCCATGTCCGCTCCGCCTGATCCGTGAAGCCACCGTCCCGACATTCTCGATTATCGTGACGTTATCTTATGACGAAGTCCTGTCTCACCCACGTCGCCCGATTTTTGACTCTTGCCCTGTTTGCGTTCGGCCTGAGTCCTGTGGCTTGGTGCGATGAACCTGAAAAGTCAGTACGCCAGCCGATCGATCCGGCGCAGCTGAAATTCTTCGAAGACCGAATTCGCCCGGTTCTTGTTGAGCATTGCTACTCGTGTCATTCGGCCGATGCAAAATCCGTCAAAGGCGGGCTGCTGCTGGATTCGCGCGAAGGACTGCTCATCGGCGGAGATTCCGGCCCGTCCATTGTCCCCGAAAAACCAGAAGCCAGTCTGCTGCTGCAGGCAATGCGACATGAGTCCCTGGAGATGCCGCCCGTCCGGAAGCTTCCCGAACAAATTCTGGTGGATTTTGAAACATGGATCCGTGCGGGTGCGGCAGATCCGCGGTCCGGCACCGCTGTTCAGGACAAACGCCAAGTCGACATCGAGAAAGGCCGCGAGTTCTGGTCGTTCAGGCCGGTCGTCAAGTCGGCTGTGCCAGCCGCTGGTGAAGGCTGGGTGATCAATGACATCGATCGTTTTATCGCCGATGCGCAGATCAGACACCGACAGAATCAGGTTACGTCAGAGCCGTCGACTGCCGCGCCAAGGCAGTCGATTTGTCTTTGGACCGTGAGCGGCAAGGCGCTAGCCGCCGGTTTTTTGCAGGCGTTCAACCCGCGGCTGGCGCCTTGCGGCTCAGAAAGTGAGTGCCATTTAGCTGCCGCGGCTGATCTGCATCCCGCGGATGCAAGTGCGGACGTCCTGATCCGGCGCCTGACAATTGTGTTGACTGGTTTGCCGCCGACGGTCGACGAGCAGCTGCAGTTTGTGAAGGCTTATCAGACCGATCCGGAAATTGCGATCTCGTCAACGATTGATCGTCTGATCGATTCGCCACGGTTTGGGGAACGCTGGGGTCGACACTGGCTGGATGTGGCGCGTTATGCAGAATCAACTGGCGGCGGGCGCAGCTTGATGCTGCCGGATGCCTGGCGATATCGCGACTATGTGATTAGCTCCTTTAATCACGATAAGCCGTTCGATCAGCTTGTGCGTGAGCAGCTGGCTGGTGATCTGCTGCCGGCGGCTGATGATGTTCAGCGCGATGAGCAGATCACAGGCGTCGGATATTTGATGCTGGGCGCTATCAACTACGAAGAGCAGGATAAAGAACAGCTTCGAATGGATGTGGTCGATGAGCAAATCGATTCGATGGGGCGCAGCTTTCTGGGGATGACTCTGGGATGCTGCCGATGCCACGATCACAAATTCGATCCCATTCCAACAGCCGACTATTACGCTCTGGCCGGTATTTTTCGTAGCACGAAGTCACTAACACCGGGCAACGTCTGTGGTTTTGTGACAGCACCCCTGCGAACCGGTTTTGATAAAACGGCACTGACCGTGTGGGTTGAAAAGGATGCTGATCTGGAGCGGCAAATGGCAGCGTTGAAGGCCAGTGTTGCGGGCTCCTCCGGTCGACCGGACGTTGCGGCGCTCAGTCAGCTGACGGATGTTGTTGTGGATGATTCGGATGTTGCCAGCAGGAAAGCGATGCTGCAGAAGCTGGAAGAACAGCGAAAGGCTCATGCAAAACTGAAGCCTGAAATCCCGACGGTGATGTGTGTCGAAGAGGAAGCTCAGCCGGCCGACTGGCATGTTCATATCCGAGGCGAGATTCGAAATCTCGGTCCGAAAGTTCCGCGCGGGTTTATTACCGCGGCGACTCCTGCATCTCGTGTTGGTACGTTGACCAGCCTGACGTCTGCGCCAACAAGTGGTCGGAAGGCAAGTGGTCGGAAGGAACTGGCCGAGTGGGTGGCGGCAGCGGAAAATCCCTTGACGGCCAGAGTCTATGTCAATCGCATCTGGCTGCACGTGATGGGCGAAGGCATCGTACGGACGCCCGATAATTTTGGCGAAACCGGCGAACGCCCCAGCCATCCGGAATTGCTCGATCACCTCGCCGCCACGTTTGTGGACGACGGCTGGTCAACAAAGAAACTGATTCGACGCCTCTGCCTGTCTCGCACATTTCGTCAGTCAACATCAGGACTACCTGACGCGGCCCATTGGGATCCTGACAATCGCCTGCTGAGTCGGGCGAATCGTCGCAGACTGGATGCCGAATCGGTTCGCGATTCGCTGCTGCAGATCAGCGGAACTCTGGACCTGACCGTGGTTTCCGGCCGCACCATCGCGAAGGTGTCAACGTATGACAACGAATATCAGCATGCGATGTATCCGATGAGCGTTCGCAGCGTGTTTGTTCCGTCCTTCAGAAACACGATGCTGGATGTTTTTGAAATCTTTGATGGGGCGAATCCCAATCTTGTCACTGGAAAACGAACCCGCAGTACTCGCCCGGCCCAGGCTTTGTATTTGCTGAATAGTCCGTTTGTGATGGAGCAGGCAAAACTGGCGGCGACTTCATTTCTTGAATCTGACAGCTTCCGGTCGGACGATCTGAAGGTGAACATGGCCAATGTCTGGCGACGGTGTGTCAGCCGTGAACCGACTCCGCAGGAAGTGGAAGCCGCGGTACTGGTCATCAATGACGGGCGAGGTTCCAAAGACGCGTGGGTTGAGATTTTTCATGCATTGTTTGCCTCGGTGGATTTCCGATATCTTGAATAGTGAGTCAACGAATAACGTGCGTGAACAGGGTTGGCATTTGAACAAGTCGGCCGCAGAGTCCGAATTTGATCGAGAAAGTTTTCGGCTATGAATTCAGCATACTGCTCACGTCGTCAATTGCTGTCGCAGGCCAGTTGTGGTTTTGGAAGCCTGGCGTTAAGTGCGATGCTGGCGGACTCCGCCCGGTCTTCAGAATCCCCGGCCAACCGTCCTGCCAGTGAATCGCTGGCCGAGCGTCCGACGATGTTTACGCCGCGAGCAAAGCGCATCATCTTTGTCTTCATGCAGGGAGGCCCCAGTCATGTGGATTCCTTCGACTACAAGCCTGAGCTTCTGGCCCGCGACGGTCAGTCCATTAATTTTACCGGCGTCCGTTTTGGTGACTTTGGTCAGGCGACCAAACAGAAACTGATGAAACCGTTGTGGCGATTCAATCGCTATGGCGAAACCGGAAAGCCGGTATCTGCGTTGTTTCCGCATATCGCCGAGCATGTGGACGACCTTTGTTTCCTTCACGGTGTGCATACAGAAGGCGTCGCTCACGGACCGGCGACATTATTTTTGCACACCGGTGCGACTACACTGGTGCGACCGTCACTGGGCTCCTGGATTCTTTATGGACTGGGAACAGAAAATCAAAGTCTTCCGGGATTTGTGTCCCTGCAGCCGTCGGATGCCAACGGCGGGCCTCGCAATTATTCCAACGCCTTCCTGCCGTCGGTTTGTCAGGGCACGTCGATTGGCCGATCGTTTCAGCCGGCCAGTCAGATGACGATCGATCATATTCGCAACGGTGAACTCACCGGCGAACAGGTAGAGCGTCGATACTCGCTGACTCAGCAAATGAATCGACTGCAGTCGGCTCGAAATAAGAATGCAGACGATGAAGTCAACGCGGTCATTCGGAATTATGAGCTAGCGTGGCGAATGCAGTCCCGGGCTCCGGAAATCCTCGATCTTTCAAAAGAGACAGAAGCGACCACGGGTCTTTATGGCATCGGAGAAAAGGAAACGGACGAGTTTGGAAAACAGTGCCTGCTGGCTCGTCGACTTTCAGAATCCGGCGTTCGCTTTGTGCAGGTGAACTACGCCGATCAATCACCAAATCCGCGTTGGGATCAGCATTCCAATATGCCGCAGCATGCTGTTCATGCGAAAGCGACCGATAAGCCCGTGGCCGGATTGCTGCACGATCTGAAACAGCGTGGACTGTTGGAAGACACCATTGTCTGGTGGGGTGGGGAATTTGGTCGCACGCCGTTTTCGCAGGGCTCGGACGGGCGAGACCATAATCCGCGAGGCTTCACCGTCTTTCTTGCCGGCGGCGGCATAAAGCCGGGCTTCTCATGGGGTTCAACGGACGAAATTGGCCATCTGGCCGTGGAAGGGAAAGTGCATATGCATGACCTTCATGCCACTCTTCTGCATCAGCTGGGAATTGATCATGAGCAACTGACGTTCAAGCATGCCGGACGCAATTTTCGCCCAACGGATGTTTATGGGCAGGTTGTTCCGGAGATCCTTCAGGCATAATTCGTGTGAAAGCGGGAATGACGTCTGAACGGCGTAACCGATGATCGGGATTTGCGTGAAGCCCCCTCACCCTGGCCCTCTCCCCCGCAGGGGAGAGGGGACAGAACCAAATGTCCTTCTCCCCTGCGGGGGAGAAGGAGTTTTCAAAACTCGGTTTCTCAATCTAAACATGGTTCTGTTTGTCCCGGAATTGAAATCATAGACCGTCTTGAAGTGACAAGTGGAAGAGGAACGTAAACAATTCCGTGATGAACACCTCATGGACGCCAGATTCCTGGCAGAAACGACCGGCGCAACAGCAGCCGAAGTATGACAATCCTCAGGAACTGGCTGAGACCCTGAAAGCCCTGTCGCAGTTGCCACCGCTGGTCACCGCATGGGAAGTGGATCGGCTGCGCGGTCAGTTTGCTGCCGCTGCGGCCGGCAACGCCTTTGTCCTGCAGGGCGGAGATTGCTCCGAAAGCTTTGATGACTGCAATTCGGGGACGATTCTGCGGAAACTTAAAGTGCTCATTCAGATGAGCCTCGTGCTGATCTGCGGGTCAAAAAAACGCATCGTTCGAGTGGGACGGATCGCCGGTCAGTACGCAAAACCTCGCTCTGCCGATTTGGAAAAGCGGGGCGATATGGAGTTGCCAAGTTATCGCGGGGATATTGTCAATCGCTCTGGATTCACGCCTCTGGAGCGTCGGCCGGATCCACAGTTGCTGCTGCGTGCGTATGAGCACTCTGCACTGACCATCAATTATATCCGTGCGTTGAGTGAAGGTGGATTTGCCGACCTGCATCATCCCGAAAATTGGGATCTGGAATTTGTCCGCAATACTCCGGGATCACGGCGGTATCAGCAGTTGCTTGAATCGCTCAGCGATTCCATTCGCTTTATGGAAGCCGTCTCCTCTGGCGAACTGACGCAATTGACCCGAGTCGACTTCTTTACCTCGCATGAAGGACTGCTGCTGCAGTTTGAACAGGCTCTCACACGCATGGAGCGTCAGCGGGGCTGGTACAATCTGGGGACTCACATGGCCTGGATTGGCGATCGAACCCGCGCGATCGACGGAGCTCATCTGGAGTATTTTCGTGGCATTCGAAATCCGATTGGACTGAAGGTTGGCAATTCGATGACGGCCGAAGAGCTGATCGATGTGATTCAGATTCTGAACCCTGACAACGAACCAGGGCGTTTGACTCTGATACATCGTTTCGGGGCCGAGAAGATTCGATCCAAACTTCCCGCACTGGCGGAAGCTGTGCTGCGGTCCGGCAGGAACGTGTTGTGGAGCTGTGATCCAATGCACGGCAATGGTCAGACGGCGCGGAACGGCATCAAGACGCGTTCGTTTGACGACATCATGTCTGAGATTATCATGGCATTTCGAATTCACAAAGAAGTGGGCAGTCGTCTGTCCGGGATTCATCTGGAACTCACCGGCGAAGACGTCACCGAGTGCATTGGAGGCCCCGGTAATCTTTCGGAATCAGACTTGACTCGCGACTATCGCAGCCAGGTGGATCCACGCCTGAATTACGAACAGGCGATGGAGATTGCGTTTCTGATTGCCGAGCAGATGAAATAGCCAGCGAGCGACTCTGAAGAGCTATTTCTTCTTTTTCAACATTGGCTATTTGCCGTGAGCGGTAGGATATTTGCTGCTGTTCTGTCCCGGACGCGAAGCCGTTGCGGGCCTGATCTGGATGGGCAATTGATTCGAAAATGTTGCACGGTAAAATGCACTGCGCCTCCGGGCGGCTCAATCCTTGACGATAATTCCAGTTGAGGCAGGCATTTTCAGTTGGAATCCGGTTTCCCGCCAATGATTTTCCGTCACACCGTTGAGACTTCGTGCGTAATGCCTGGTAAGATGATTGGTCGACAGTTTTCTGGTTTTTATGCTTTCGGAAAGACTTCCGATGAATAACTTGCTGTTCAAAATCGCTTCGCAGCCTTTGCTGGCCTGGGTTCCAGGCTGGATAGAAATGGCGATCGTCCTTGTAATCGTCATGCTTCTGTTTGGAAATCGACTTCCAGGCACCATGCGATCGCTCGGCCAAAGCCTTGTTCAATTCAAAAAAGGTTTGAAAGAAGGCGACGAAGAAGGCTCCGATAAGCTTCAGTAGTTGCTGAATCAGAAGATTGATTTTCAGTCTGGGATGCGGATTTGTCCGCGGAAGGGGTGCTGCAATGGGATTCATTCCAGGTGTCGGTTCGTTTGAAATGCTGATCGTGGGCATTATTGCCCTGCTGCTGTTCGGCAAAAATCTGCCTTCCGTCGCCAAGAATATGGGCAAGAGCTTTGGCGAGTTCAAAAAAGGGATCTCAGGGTTTCAGGAAGAGATTCGCAGCGCCAGTCGAGACGTTGAAAAGACGGTGACGTACACGCCACCTGTGTCTAAGCCGACTGTCGAAGAACGACCGAAAGTAACTGTCTCTGAGGCGACGTCTTCTGAAGATGAGTTCGCCGCGCCGCGATTTGATGTGAGCTAATCTCGGCCTCATATCAGGATCGCCGGTGGATCGTCATCAACTGTGTGTAGCACTCCGGGACATTGAGCAGGCTGCCATCAGAATCCAGCCGTATGTGCTTACGACCCCCCTTATGGAAACGTGGGCTCTGCAGGCATTAACAGGATGCCGTCTGCGTTTGAAGTGCGAAAACCTGCAACATGGTTATGCGTTTAAGGCTCGCGGCGCCTGCAATGCGGTCTTTAGTCTGTCGGACGAAGAGGCCAGCCGCGGCGTTGTGACGCATTCTTCTGGTAACCACGCTGCGGCCTTGGCTCGAGCGGCGGTGTTGCGTGGAATTGCCGCTCATATTGTGATGCCGCATAATTCTGCGCGAGTCAAGCTGGAGGCTGTTCTCGCGATGGGCATCGATCCCATTCTGTGCGAACCGGACTCCGCATCGCGTGAAGCCGCTGCGGCACGAGTCCAGCAGGAAACCGGTGCCACTTTGATTCACCCGTTTAACAATCGGCAGGTCATTGCCGGGCAGGGAACGGCAGCACTCGAAATGCTACAGCAGGCTCCGGATGTTGACACGATCGTCGTTCCGGTTGGTGGCGGCGGATTGTTATCAGGAGTCCTGATCGCAGTCAAAACTCTTCGCCCGGACATCCGCGTCATCGGTGCCGAGCCAACTCTGGCCGACGACGCGTTTCGAAGTCTGAAGTCAGGGAAAATTGAACCGGCCCTAAGGACGGACACGATCGCAGATGGGCTGAGAACGCCGCTTGGGACGCTGACGTTTCCAGTGATTCAGCAACTGGTGGACGAAATCCTGTGTGCTGATGAGCAGGTGATCATCCACGCCACTCGCCTGCTGGCAGAACGCGTCAAACTCATCGCCGAGCCCTCCGGGGCAGTCCCGTTAGCCGTGATGCTGCAACACTCGCCGCAGTTTGCTGGCCGAAATGTCGTGGCACTCATTTCCGGCGGCAACCTGGACATTCCCGGTTAAGCATCGTGCAGCTTTTTAGAGTCGCCTTTCGCTCCGCGAAAGCAGCGTCCTCGCAACTTTCGCAGAGCGAAAGGCGACACTTATTTTCCGCTCGATGCTGAGCTAACCGGCACAGCTGCTTTTCGCTATGAATCTTATGAAAATGGCGGTGCTGGCTACTGACACTCTGCTTTGGCTGCTTGAGGGAAATTCCCAACTTAGTCCGCTTGCGATGGGCTTGCTGGTGGATCCCCAAAAATGCATTGTCATGGCTGAGGTAGTAGTTGAACGGTGTCAGCGATGACGTGGCCGTTTGTGCTGGCGTTGGAAATGGTGATGGTGAGCTGATCGTTGCGTTTCAGTTCATAGTATCCCAGCGGATGAAAGAGTCCGTCGATCTTTGGTGGTAGTTTTTGGTTGACTGTTTGAGTTGAAGAATGGCCAATGTGCGTGACAGTGATGGGCACATTGGTGGCTCTGTTGGGATTCGCGGAATAGCTCATTCGCAGTGCAAACTGGCCGGCCGTGGGGGCCTTGATGGTCCATGTGATGGACTTCTCGCCTTTTTCCAGATCGCCGTCGTGAATGTAATCCACTCCGACATACTTGCCGGCGGATGAACTGCGAGCCCACGCGCCGGTCACCGTTGCCTCGGCGTCATCCAGCACGATTCCAGGCAGACTCTTTTGGGAAATCGCCTCCTTAACGGGAATTCCTGGCGGAAGATCCAGAACCTGCCCGTCCTTCAGCAACTGCTCTCGTAATGCGGCAAAGGGAAGCGTCTGCAGATCTGTGTTGGTTGCCATGGCCTGAACGGCGGCCGTTGCTGCGCTTTGCCCAAGAATCATGAACACGGGCTCCATTCGGATTGAGCCGTAGGCAATGTGCGATGAAGAAAGGCAGACGGGAATAGAAAGATTGGTCGCCTGACCCCTGGCCGGAACAATCGAACGATAGCTGATCAGATAAGGACCACCCGGCGACACCTGCACGTCGCCCTCATTCTGCACAAATCCATCTGCCGTTACGAAGCGTCGGACGTTGTGCGAATCCATGTTGTAACTGCCCAGCCCGACAGAATCCTCGACGATGCGAACTCGCCGACAGTCCGCTTCTGTCACCACATAATCGCTGACCATGCGGCGGGCCTCGCGAATATAAAGCTGGTGAGGCCAGTTGCCGTTATCGGTGAACTCGTCAGCCGGAAGTCCCCACTGAGCCATCTCTTTGCGAATCGAATCCGGCACGCGCGGATGATTGGCAAGACTCCACATCAGGCCCTTCTGATAATCCTCATGGTCCTGAACGATGGCTTCTCGTTCGGCGTAACTCGCCTCCGGATACTTGTAGTTGCCGCCGAGATAGTCAGTCGACACCGCACAATTGTTGTTCGTATCCGTCTTTCCATTGGGCATCATGTCGGGACTCAGGGGAAAACGCAGATCGCCCGCTTCAAAATTGCGAAACAGCAGTTCATAGCGTTTTTCATCGTAATTCGCGGGCTTTGGAAACGGCAGACGATTCGCGGGCGCGTTGCTCATGCACATCCGAAAGCAATAGGCCTGAACGCGATGATCTCCGGTGCCATCCACACCTGGACCTGTCTCTTCGATACCGGGCAGTAACCCGCTCGCCGAGTCCCCCGGCTTCAGATAAGGATCGACATTCTTTGTGAAGCGATGATTGTGGACGTTGGCCTTCACCTGATTGCCGTTGAGTTGTTCACCGTAGAGCTCGTTTGATTCGCGGCCGACAGTAAACCGGACCTCGGCGGCGGCCATCAGATCGCCTTCATAGGTGGCATCAATAAATTGTTTGCCCGTGATTTGTTTTCCGGACTCCATCGTAATTGACTGAACTCGATCGGAATTTATAGCAACTCCGGATGTGCGGTCGAGACGTTCCTGCATGAGAACCGTGACTTTGGCCTCCTTCAGCATGTCAAGAAAGATGGCTTCCGCAACTTTGGGCTCAAAAGTCCACATTGCATCTTCGCTTGATCGATAGCGGGCATACTTCGACGCCTTCTGGTGAACCCATGCGGCCGGATTGTCGTAATGCTTTCGAACTCGCTGGTAGAATTCTCTGGAAATCCCTCCGATGACTCGCTTGTCACCGCTGTCCGTAAAACCCAGACCGCTGGACGTTAGGCCACCGATGTGTTTTCCCGGTTCAATCAAAATGACCGAATGGCCCATTCGTGAGACCTGAACAGCGGCCGCCACGCCGGCCGAGGTGCCACCGTAGACAATGACGTCCGCGGAGCTGTCCTCAGGCTTCGGCTGTGCAGTGATTCCGGAGGCTGTCAGCCTGAAACTGGCAACGAGCCCTGCCAGCAGCAGCAGAGCCAATCGGCGGGACGAAAGCGGCGGGAGCTTCAAAGAACGCATGGGACATGCCTTTGGCAGAAAGAACACAGTGAGCGTCAGGACATCGCTCGCAGATTTTAGGGACAGCTGATGCAGTCTATGAGCAACCGTCGTCGGATTCAAAACAGACCGCGCTGGCGGAGCAGCGCGGTGGTGATTCACGGCAGGCAAGCCGGGGATTTGTCCTCAATTCCTGCGACCAGGAGTGAAGACGTGCGTTGCATTTTTGCCATTCCTTGATGGGACGGTTGCAGGAGTCCTGACAATAGTGACGGAGCGTGCGTCGATGAAACAGGACTGTGCATGGGTTTCCTTGGATGTAGCAGCCGTTTATTTCTCCCAGGTGGCGTAATCGGCACTTCAGATTGTGCAGATTTGTGGTGATCAGAAGATGAGGGCACAGTTGTGAGCTAATGTTGCCATAAGTCATTCTCGTTCTTCCGAGAACGCTGGATTGTCTTATTGATGATGCCGATCGGCCTCAGCACCAGAAAGTTCAGGACTAAACACCATGAGTATGTTCGAGAGCCCAATAGACATATTATCAGTCCCGGTGAACAGCAGTGGCCTGGTGGACGTTTGATCTCCATGCTCTCCGTTTCCGGAAGGCTTGTGGGTTCTCGTGAAGAGCTCGGGCGACAACTCGTCCAATCAGCGGGTCAATGTGGTTGCTCCCACGTTTGCGGTCGGACGCCATCCTTCCAGCAATTTGTGTCTCAGCGATCCGACGGTTTCTGGTCGCCATGCCGAGGTTCTGACGATCAACAGAGACCTGTTTGTTCGGGACCTGAACAGCACCAACGGAACGCTGCTGAACGGCCGACGAATTCAGCATCTGACCGGACTTCGATCCGGCGATGTGCTGCATTTTGGCAGTGTGACGTTCACGCTGCAGTCGTCGACAGACGAGTGTACCAGTTCCACTGTCACAGCGAATGTGTCGGCCGAAGCACTGGCTCACCTGCAGTTTGAAAAACTGCTCCGAAGACCAGCGCTGCGACCTTATTTCCAGCCGATCGTGCGCCTGAGTGACTCGGGTCGAGTCGGCTTTGAAGTGCTTTCCCGCAGCTATCTGCTCGGGCTTGAAACACCGGAAAAAATGTTCCGCGTCGCGGCCTCGAAAAATGTGGAAGCCGAACTGAGCCAGGTGTGCCGAACTGAAGGACTTCGAATTGGCGAGACACTTCCGGTCACTCAGTTTTATCTCAACACACATCCGGCCGAAATGGCCGGTGTTGAATTGTTTCCGTCGCTGGAACGGCTGCGAGCTGAATACCCGACGACCCAGATTGTCCTGGAAGTTCATGAAGGTGCTGTTGCTTCGAGTGCCCAGCTTCGCGAACTGCGCAGAATAACAACGGACCTGAAAATGGGACTGGCTTACGATGACTTCGGGTCGGGTCAGGCCCGACTGAAGGAGCTGTTTGAAGTTCCGCCGGATGTACTGAAGTTCGATGTGAAATTTGTACACGGTCTGCCGTTCACAACGGCCCAGCATCGAGCCACCATTCAGTCGCTGATACGAATCGTCAAGGATCTGAATGTGGTGCCGCTGGCAGAAGGCGTGGAAACCGTCGACGAAGCGTCTGTCTGTTTCGATCTGGGTTTTGAGCTTGCTCAGGGTTATCTGTTCGGTCGAGCCGAAGCGGCCAGCCACTGGATCAATGTTTGAAGTATCAGCCAGCCGCGGTCCAGTATTTCAGATTTGGTCCCTTTTGCCTGCAACGCTTTAAGAATCTGCCACCATGTTGATGTCACGTCCTGCACAAGGAAGATCGAGCGATTCAGCATTGCTGACGGCTCTGCTGGCTGGAGAAAGTTTCTGGCCCTCAGATCCGGCGTCATTCCATGAACTGGGTCTGACCGAGCCCTTCCTTGAAGCCATGGTCTGCCGACTGCTTCGGTCGTCCGGTAATCTCACCGGCCGATCCATCGCGGGCGATCTATGCATTCCCTTCCGCATGGTTGAAGGGCTTATGGATCGCCTGAAAAACCGTCGCATGGTCATTCATTGCGGCAGCGCGAGCATGAATGACTATGTGTTTGGACTGACCGACGAAGGCCGTCGGCGTGCTGAAGTCTTCCACGCAGAATGCGCTTACGTGGGCCCTGCTCCGGTGCCGCTTGCCGACTATGTGATATCGGTCGAAGCTCAGGCGATCTGTGATCAGCCGGTCCGCCGGGAAGAACTGGATGATGCGTTTTACAACGTGTCTGTCTCCGACGAACTGATGGATATGCTGGGCCCGGCCATTAATTCGGGCAGCGGTCTGTTTCTGTACGGAGCCCCCGGGAATGGCAAATCAACGCTGGCCCGCTGTCTGACCAGTTGCTTCGGACAGGAGATCTGGATTCCTTATGCCGTAATGGACGGCCGTGAAATCATCACTTTGTTCGATCCGGCCTATCATCAGGAAGTGGAGCAGCCGGGGGATCGCCTGGCGTATGACCGGCGCTGGGTTCGCATTCGTCGTCCCACGGTGATCGTGGGTGGCGAGCTGACTTTGGACAGTCTTGAGATTCGGCATGATTCCACAAGCAATATCAGTGAAGCTCCGCTGCAGATGAAGAGCAACTGCGGCTGTCTGCTGATCGACGACTTTGGTCGTCAGCGTGTCAAGCCGGAAGAACTTCTGAACCGGTGGATCATTCCGCTGGAAAACAAGCACGACTATCTGACGCTGGCCACAGGCAAGAAGATTCAGGTTCCGTTTCAGCAACTGATCATCTTTTCGACCAATCTGGATCCGGCCGATCTGGTGGACGAAGCTTTTCTTCGCCGCATTCCGTATCGAATTGAAGTGGAAGATCCTGGAGACGAAGAGTTCCATCGGCTGTTCCAGATTTCTGCGGAAAAGCTGGGATGCAACTACGATCCTGAAGCCGTCGAGCACCTGATGAATAAATGGTATCGCGCGGAGCAGCGACCGATGCGCCGCTGTCATGCTCGCGACCTGCTGCTGCAGGTCCGCAGCTACTGCCTTTACCGGGGTCTGCAGTTCGAAATGTTAGCCGAATATTTTGACACGGTGTCAGAGTGTTTCTTTACGCGTATTCCTACGCGACCCCTGAACGCCTCATTTGAGATCGCTCAGCCGATGTGTCGTTGAAAGGAGCAGAAACCATGCTGAAGACAGAAATTCAATCCACTGCATTATTGTCCGAGCCGGATATTCGGCCGACGACGTCATTCAATCTTACGGAAATTGCCGGCTATCGTCTGCAGGAACGTATTGGTATGGGTGGCTTCGGCGAAGTCTGGAAGGCCATCGGCCCGGGCGGATTTCCCAAAGCGGTCAAGATCCTGTTTGGCAACCTGAGCGGGCCTCAGGCTGAGACTGAGCTTCGCGCACTGAATCGCATTCGAGACCTGCGTCATCCATTTTTGCTCAGCATTGAACGTGTGGAAGTCATCGACGGCCGAGTGGTGATTGTGACCGAACTTGCGGATCGAAGTCTGGACGATCGCTTCAAGGAAATCGTCGCCAGCGGTCAGAAGGGTATTCCACGGGAAGAGCTGATCGGATATCTGCGGGATGCTGCGGATGCGCTCGATTTTATGTCCGACCAGCATGAATTGCAGCATCTGGACGTGAAGCCCGACAACCTGCTTCTGCAGGGAAGTCATGCCAAGGTTGGTGACTTTGGACTGACGAAAAGTCTTGCTGCGGGCAGTCATTCGCTCGTCAATGGTTTCACTCCGCTCTACACGCCTCCGGAACTTTTCGACGGCCGGCCTGAACGAGGCAGCGATCAGTACAGTCTGGCGATCGTTTATCAGACGATGCTGACCGGTGTACCGCCCTTCAATGGTCGCTCGGCGGCGCAGCTTACGTCTCAGCATTTGAAGAGCGCTCCGGATCTGAGCACTCTGCATCCGTCGGACCGTGCGATGGTAGCCCGCGCTCTGTCAAAGAATCCTCGAACACGTTTTCCAAGCTGTCGTCAGTTTATCGACGAATTGTCGCGGCGACGTTACGCCAGTTCTTCGCTGCCGAAGGCTGCGGAAACCGCAGAACCAGCAGCGACCAGTTCTCTAAAGCATTTTGTGGAATCAGGTACGGCCGGGATCAGCACTTCTCAACTGATGCCTTCCGCAACGCCGCTGCGTCCGCCCGGAACTGAGGGACTGACCTGGCTGGTTCGTCCGACCATGTTTGTGGCGATTGGCGGGATGGGTGCTCAGGTTGTTTCGCAGTTCCGCGAACGACTGCAGCATCGATTTTCCGACGCACCATTGCCAGCCATTCATTTTCTCTGTGTGGATGCCGATCTGGAAACGACTCAGCACATGGAACGCGACGCCGCCTCAACATCGGCTACGTCACTGGCGACCATTGGAATTCCGCTCAGGACTTCGCATGAATACCGCAAGTCGCCTCGAGATCATTTGAACTGGCTCAGTCGACGATGGCTCTTCAATATTCCACGATCCGGAAAAGTGGAAGGCATGCGCCCATTGGGACGACTGGCCTTCGTTGATCATCAGGAGCAGATTCGCAACCAGCTGCAGAAAGGGATTGATCAGATCTTTCACGGCGATGCGGCGCGAGCATCCAGCGAACAGACTCAGCTTCCATTCACTCGCGATGGTCTGGACTTTGTCATTGTGGGCTCCACCTCAGGTGGTACATGCAGCGGGTCGCTGCTCGACGCGGCTGCTTTGCTGCGATCACTGCTCTCGGAAAAGAAAGGACTGACCCCGTGCAGCGTCACTGCCCTGCTGATGCATGGGACAGGAAACTCGGCCCCGCTGGCGGACATGCAGGATGCCAACACCGTGAGCTTTTTGAAAGAGCTGAATCACTTCAGTCTGCCGGGAGTCCAGTGCTCGGTGGCTCAGAACAGAACAGGCAACACGTCAGGCACTGCAATGCCGCTTGATGAAGTCGTCCTTGTTCATCTGGGCGACGATCTGAGCAATGTGAATTTTCAGACCGGTATAGCCTCTGTCACAGACTATCTGGAACTTCGGACGCTGACACCGGCTCGGCTGGAGATGGATTCCTGGCGAATCGCGGCCGACAATGATGCAGAAAGCAAAGCCAGCTTTTCATTGAAGACCTTTGGCATCGCAAGGGTGGCCTATGATACGTGGGATGTTGCCAATTCAGAAGCCAGCATGCTGGCGTCAGCCATTATTCAGCGGTGGACGAATGCCAAAGCCGCAGTCGATGGCTCAGGCAGCAGCTCGCTATCCATCGGACTCATGGCCCTGATGCAGGATCTGTCATTGACCGGTGACGCGGTCATTGATCTCGTTCCCCGACTGCTCAATGCGGAACGGACGCGGCGAGTCGACGACTATGCTTCCGCGATCTGGAGCCGTCTGGGCTCAGCCTCCGCTGTGGAAGAAGTTCCCGGTCTTGTCGCCAGCCTGATCAGTCAGGAAACTAGTTCGACGGTGCAGAAAAGTGCGATCGCTGCGGTGATCGAAGAAATTCGAAAAGATCTGACGGCCGGGGTCTCTCGATCGCTGACAAAAATTGTTGGTTATGTACACAGCTGCATTGAAAGTCGTGGCCGAATCAGTGCGGCTCAGCAGGCCGTGCAGGAGATCCTGGTGCAGATTGATGAAGCGGCTGCAGCCAGTGTCCGCCAGAAGTCGGACCTGCAGTCGGCCTTTGCCGATCTGTGCTCATCGTTCTCTAATCAGGCGGCAAGTCCGTCTGATACAGTGGACGGAAATACGCTGAAGGTTTTCTGCCGACAGTACTGTATGCTCCTCGTGTGTCAGACGGTCTGTCAGAACGTTACGGCACAGCTGAAGAATCTTCGGGAATCGACAGCAAAGCTGCATGATGAACAGATGCCGCTTCTGAAAAAACGACTGCAGTCACTGTCTTCGCTGATAGAAACCCGGAGCAGTGAACCGTCCGCGTTTCCTGCGCCGATGGTGAATGCCTTTGAAGAGTTTCTGCTGAAGAGCACTCGATTCCGCGTGTCCCAGCTGATTCAAAAAGACGCAAGTTCTCGTGAAGCTGCGGCCTTAAGTGGCGAAGCGGCAAATTTCCTGTTCCAGAGCTTTGGAAAAACATCGGGCGAGATTCCGGTGATCGCGACGGCGACCACATCCGCATTTCCCGCGACGGCTCGTCCGTTCCTTCGTAATGTGGGTGGCGGCCAGCGTGTCCTGGCGGCTGTGCCGGAGCAGATTCCTGCTGAACCGTGGCGAGCTCAGATTCAGAGCGAATTCGGAGCCTGTGTGTCGGTCTGTCCAATGGACCGAAAAGATATCACCGTGGTTTGCGAAGTGGAGGGAATCACAATTCCGGCAGTGATGGATACGCTTTCGAATCTCAAACCGAAAGTCATTGAACTTGCCGGACGTGTTCATTCACGACAGGATATTCAGTGGTAGTTCCGGGGCCATTGACCCAATGGCGTGGTCTTATGGCGTAGCGGAAGTCGCCAAGACTTTCGGCACCTCCGTTTTTGCAAGGAATCGTCATAGCGGAAGCCGCCAAGGCTTTCGGCAGACTTGGGCGTCGTTGGCAATTACCGAAACGCCTGGTGTGTTCCGCTAAGAAATGACCAATCACCGAAACGCTTGGCGCGTTCCGCTACGAAATGAGTGCTTTTGACCGTCTTCGGTCCGGCTTCAGGTTTTCGTTATACGGCTGCCGAGATCATCCTGTGGAATCAACAGGCTGATATCCTGAAGCGTGGCATTTCCGCGCGGCCAGCTCAGGACAAAGCGAGTTCCCTGGCCAGGTCCCCCTTCGATTCGTACCCGACCTCCGTGTTCTCGGAGAATCTTGCGACTGACGGGCAGACCAATTCCGGTTCCGCGTGAACCTTTGGAGGATTCAAAGACATTGAAAATCGCCGCCCGTTGATCCTCGGGAATTCCGGGGCCATTGTCGCTGACCGCCACCAGCAGCATATCAGCCGACTTGTCATATCCCGTTTGAACTACGACAGCCCCGCGTTCAATTCCGTCGACAGCATCAATCGCATTGGAAACGATATTCAGGACGGCTCGATGAATTCCTTCGCTGTCGAAAAGTGACGTGGGAATCTCATCGCCCTTTCGATATTCCAGCGTCACACCGCACTCGGCCGCTCTGGCGGCCGCGAGCTCCGCAACTTCGCCGACGACTTTATTCAGGTCGGCGAGCTGCAGACATGGCACACGATCTTTGCTGAAGTTCAGCATGTCCATGACAAGGTCATAGATGCGCGTCTGGTTCCGTTCCACAATTTCTGAACCCTGGCGGATCAGATCGTTTTTATTCTGATCCAGGCCCATGCGAATCAGATAACTTCCGCCACGGACGCCTTGCAGAATGTTCTTAATATGATGACTGAGCACCGTGATCGTTTGGCCCATCGCCGCGAATCGTTCGGCCTTCAGCATCGCATCCTGAAATTGACGGGATTCAAGAGCAAGGGCGGCCTGGCGAGCCACCGTAACGACTGTTCGCAGGTGTTCGTCATTAAGCCGCAACTGAACTCCGGTCGTCATTGCGGAATTAAAGGTCGTGGTTGTGTCGAGATAAAAAACGCCGAGCAGATCCGAGCGGCCTCGCATGGGAGCGCAGATGGCTTCGCGGATACCAGCTGTGACGATACTTTGACCCGTCTGAAAACGGTCGTCCAGACTGGCGTCAGAAGTTCTGACCGCGGTTCCATGTCGCAGAACATAATCTGTAATGGAACGCGACACCGGCATCTGTTGAACGTTCGCCGACGGACTGCCGCGATGCGAAAACGCAATCACTGTCAGGTCCGCTCCGACCGGGTCCTTCAGCAACACGCAGCCACGGTCCGCGTTTACGGCGTTCAGCGTCAGGTCCAGAATTCGCTGCAGCAGCGCCTCAAGGGAATGGACAGGAGTCACCAGCTCCTCGGCCACATGATACAGCAGTTCCAGACCGCTTTGTGAGCCCTGCACGGGAAGTGCCGAGACGCCGTCAACACCGACCGTCTGAGCAAATACCGCGGAATCCAGCGGCCGAGCATCTTCAATGAAACGAATTTGATTGGCCGAAATTACTGGCTGATGGTGACTATCCGGCAACTGGAACGCAATCACGCTGGAGCCAAACTGCAGCGTGTCCCCATTGACGAGCACGTGTTCTGCAACGGCAAGACCGTTCACTTTTGTGCCGTTGGCACTGTGCAGATCGTTCAGGACAAAGTCGAGCCCGTTGTGTGAGATCCTGGCATGATGCCGTGAAACTTCGCTGTCATCCAGACGTAGATTGCAGCCCACACTTCTGCCGATCACCACGTCCTGGTCGGAAGTGATTTCAAAGCGGCTGCCGCGATTGGCTCCGCTGATGACAAGTAAGGTGGCTGGAAACACAGGAGAAGTCTGTATGTAAAAGACGGATTGAGGAAATCCGAAGGAAGGCGGGATCAGGTAAAGAATTCCTGACGAGGACGCTGCAGGATTTCTGCAGGTCCAGCATCCTGTCATCGCTCGGCTTGTGATTCGGAATTTCTTTAATGCTCTTGGTTATTTCAGTAGATTGGATAAGAACACTCAAGCACAACTCCGCTCCCAATCGCTCATTCGCTGTGAAAAAATGTGCCCGCCAGTCACGGCCAGGTCAACCTGCGAGCGGCATGATGGTACCAGCGGGACGTGATTCTGAATCCGTGGGGGTGGCGTTGGGCGAGGGATGAGAAATGAACAAATCCCCCGACGGAGAGACACGGTTGTGGTTCGCCGCGTCTCTCCGGGTAGTTAAGCAACATGTCCGCCGAGCATCGGCAGCATGGCTATCGGCAATAAGTCGACTTCATGACGCCGAACACAATTCCGCCCATCACGAGTGGAATCGGCATGTAGCCAAACGGAAGGCTCTGGTCATTCAGGAAGTACAGAATCGCCGCGGTTCCGATTGTGGCCCAGCAGGCGGCAATGGCCGTAAGAGCCACTCGCTGCTGAGATTCTTCAGGCGTCAAAGGTGCAGATTTACTTTTCGCTTTTGCTGCCGCAGCGGTCTTCTTTTCGGGCGTTTCCTTCCCGGCCTTGCCAGCCTTTCCGGACGATTTGGTTCGTGTCTCTTCAACGGCCGCTTCGTCTCTCATGCCTGGCGCATAATACTTTGCGATGGCCTGATTCACGGCCCGGGGAAGAGCCAGCACAGCGCGCATTGGCATCCCGCACCGCAACCGGATTTCGTCTTCCAGGGCCGGAGACGGTTCATCAATGCAGGCCACCATCAGCCGGCCGCGATCTTCAAACAATGGCAGGCAGGAGTGTTTCTTCACGATTCGGCGCGGAATCTTGTCCAGTACGTTGTCTTCAGGCAGCATGTCTTCCAGATCGACATACGGCAGTCGCAGTTCCACAGCCAGAGCCCGCGTGGCTTCAACCGGTTCCACGAGATCCATCTGGATCACCGCATCACGATGATTCAGGCCTCGTGCGTCCGCAAAGCTTTCAATCTCCGTCACCTGAGACCGCTTGATCAGATTTTTGGAAACCAGATACTGCAGCGTTGTTTTCGGTTCTTCGTCGTTGGTCTGTGAAGGCTCACGTCCCAGAGAAACGTCGTACTCATGCTTACCGTCCGGATCGGTCAGGCACAGCATTGCCTTTGCCATCTCGTTCAGCAGCTCCTGAGACCGCACAAGATACTGGCCGGTTGCGTACTTTCGAACGTGAGCGTTGAGCTTTCGGTAATTGCCGCGAATCTTCTCAACGTCGTCCTCAAACTGCACCAGACGCAGCAATGTGTAGTAATCCGGTGGACGATCGCCTTCCGGAATTCCCAGCCATTCTTTGTAGACGTCGATCTCAGACACTCCGTACGCTCCTGTGCAACAAGGCCAGCGTTTTTCGATGATGGTTCCAGCCGCGAGCTTCTGTTTATCACGTCGCTCGAAGCCACACAAGCGTGGCGATACTACTTAAAACGGGAATCGATCGTCCAGATCCGCATTGGCCAGGTCGACAAGAAATTTCGAAAGTCGTTCCACCATGATTTCCATCAGCCGCTGGCCCTTTTCTGCAGTGGCTGCATGTGGATTTCCAGCTCCGGTATTTGTTGTCAGCAGGTGCCATGGCCGAGTGATCGAGACCCAGCCGTTGTTGACTGCGGTGAGCCGCGTTTCCGCGGTTACGCCATCGTCTGCCGCCAGTGTCCCGTCCGGAGTTTTTGCGACCAGATGGCCAAAATACGCCAGCCCAAGCGACGTCTCAATTTCCCCGGCGTGATCATCCGCTTCCTTGAAGATTGATTTTTTTACATCGGCGGTCAGGCCACGAAACCAGTCACACAGAAAGAGCTGCACGGAAGTCTTGCCGTTCAGTTCGCGTAACAGCGGTTTGAATTCGTTGCCGCCGTGGCTGTTCAGAATCAGGAGCTTTCGGATCCCGTGTCCTTCCAGCGATTCGACCAGATCCTGAATCACACGAGCCAATGTCGAGGGATTCAGATTCATCGAAAGTCGACATTGAGACTGATTCGTTTCTGTGCCATACGGAATCGTCGGCAAAAGGACGACCTTGGCACCCTGATTCCAGGCGGCCTCACAACTACGGCTTCCAATTGCTTCCGCTTCGAAGGTATCTGTGCCATACGGCAGATGCAGATTGTGAGGCTCCGTGGCTCCCATCGGCAGCACAGCCACCTGATATTCGCAGGCCTTCACATGAGCAAAATTTGTTTCAGCGAGAATCCACGGACGCATCACATGACTCCAGACGGAAGACTTCAGACAATGGCGGTCGCCCCGGTTTTAAAAAACCAACGACCCGTTTTCAACGGCACGGTCTGCCGCGGAGTTGTTCCCGCCGACCGATTCGTTTCGCGTAGGATAGCTAAGTCTCGGTCGATCAATAATCGTCGCCTTTCGCTCCGCGAAAGTAGCGTTCTTTCGCGGCGAGGCTGGGAATCAGGGTGGGACCGGGCTGCGCAAAAGTCGGGTTGATAAGGCCTATTGATTTATCCGGTTTTGTTCCGGTGTCGTCACGAAGCTCGGGCATGAGAATATCGTTGTCAACAACTCTGTCAGAGTCCGGCCCGACTGGCCTTGTGCCAGTCGACCGCAGGTTTGGGTACTATAACCGCTACCTTGAACTCGTTCACTTTGCCAGACTGAAAACACTGAGCTTCGCAGTCGAGACTCAAGGAAGCAAAGTTCGAATCAAATTCGCTGCCGATCGTCGTCCGCCGTCGAAGCTGGGCGAGATCCAACCGGATCACTGGCTGGCGGAATACAAAACCGAACTTTTGAATGTACTGAACGTGCTGACGATGCTTGTTGAGCTGGAGCCAGAACAGGCAAAACTACTGGAGGCTATTTGTGACGGACCAACAATCTCTCTCTCACCTGATCACCGTCCAGCAGCTTCGCGCCGCCGGGGCTCTTGATTGTCCGGAATGGATGCGTAAATCTCTCGGGCCGCCGCCGAAGCAGACACGAAATTTATTTTCAGATTTGTCTGATGAAGATCATGTGCTGACGGACGAGACCAACGAAGAGGACTGTGAAGATGAAGGCGAGGATGAGGCTTGATGCCTTAAACGGTCATGCCACAGGAAGGTGCCGTGACACATAATGTCCGTTCGACCTGAAGTCAAAAAGGTGTCAGCGCCTCCCAAAGAAAAATGTGATCTATTCGCTACAGCTTGTGTGACTCCAACTCGGAAGAAAAACGCTGGCGGCATAAATTTCAGCCGCCTTTTAGGTCCGACTGTCCGGCGCATAGTAGGAATTCGGTCCAACGACTCAGCATCCTCAGATTTCTGGGATCGGCTCCCCGCGCGTTCCTCGCAGACCTATTCGTGCTTTCTACCGCTCTCACGCTCGCTTGCTCTTCGACGGTTTTCCAGTGTGCCTGAGGCCACGTTTCAAGCTGCAAAGAAGTTGGGCGTCCGGGGTGGAATGCAGGCGGAAACGGAATTGCTTATCATCAGCAGCCCTGACCTGCCCTTCCCCATTGTCTGCACGCGGGAGACTTGCCCGCTGTGAGGATCGCGTGATGCGACAAATGGCCAACCTGCTTGGTGCCCTCGTTTTGTTCTCATTCCCAACGTTGTCAGCGATTGCGTCTGCACAGCCGGGACCGAATATTCTTTGGATCAGTTGCGAAGATATCAGTCCGCACTTTGGATGTTACGGAGACCGGCAGGCGGTGACGCCTCATGTGGATCAATTAGCCGCGGAAGGCACTCTGTTTACTCATGCTTTTTCCTGCCACGGCGTCTGCGCTCCCAGCCGCACTGGAATCATTACCGGAATGTGGCCGATCGCGTTGGGTGCAAACCACATGCGTTCAAAGGTTCATCTGCCTGATCACGTGAAACTCTTTCCGCAGTACCTGCGCCAGGCTGGCTATTACTGCACTAACAACAGCAAGACCGACTATAACCTCGACTGGAATCAGAAAGCCACCTGGAATGAATCTTCAGCGAAGGCTCACTGGAAGAATCGTCCTTCAAAAGATATGCCGTTCTTCGCGGTGTTTAATCTCACGATGACTCATGAAAGCAAGGTCTGGCCAGACGGATGGAAGAGCGTCGTCGAAAACTTGCCGATCGATCAGCGGCATCGGCCTGAAGACATGATCGTGCCGCCGCTTTATCCGGATACACCTGCCGTCAGAGCTGACCTTGCGCGGCTGGCCGACCTGATCACCGTGATGGATCTTGAAGTCGGCCGACTTCTACAGGAACTTGATGAGGCCGGTCTGGCCGACGATACCGTGGTCATGTTCTGGTCAGATCATGGAGATGGACTGCCGCGTGCCAAGCGCTGGACTTATGACAGCGGTTCAAGAGTGCCGTTGATTGTTCGTGTTCCGGAAAAATTGCGAGCCCAGGCAGAGGTTGGAACGCCCGGTTCGAAAGACGACCGGCTTGTGAATCTGATTGATCTGGGACCGACTGTGCTGAGCCTCGCCGGGATCCCCCTGCCCTCGCATCTGCACGGGAAGCCATTTCTGGGGTCGGCAAGCGGGAAGGATTGGGAATTTATTTATGGGGCTCGTGATCGTCTGGACGAACGTTTCGATATGGTGCGAACCGTGAGAACTCGCACGCATCGGTACGTCAGAAATCTGATGCCGTGGCGTCCGGCTTTGCAGCATTTGGCCTACGGCGAAAAGAATGAGACGCTTCGAGAAATGCGGCGACTGCTGGCTGAGAACAAGCTGGCGCCCGAGTCGGCACAATGGTTCGATGTCCCGCGAGCGCCTGAAGAATTGTATGATCTGGAGGCCGATCCGTGGGAGCTGGTCAATCTGGCCGCGCGACCAGAGCAGCAACAGACTCTGCAAACACTGCGGCTTGAATGTGACCGCTGGCAAACCGAGGTTCGCGATGCTCATCTGTTGCCGGAAGCCATGCTGGACGAAGGCGAACAGCGGTTGGGAAATCGCTGGCAGATTTTGCACTGTCCGGGCGGAGAGCAGCGAACAGTCGAGCTGTTGAAGGCCGCAAAGCAGGCGGCTCGACTTGAGGAAAAAACCGCCGACGCCGTGAGTCAGTCGATGGCTGAAGATCGGGCCGTCCGCTGGTGGCAAATGATGCTGCTGACGAACTCGCCTCATCCCGAACATCGGATGGAAAGCTTCAGGATGCAGCTAAATTCAGAGGAACCGCTTATCAAACTGGCCGCGGCAATGGGTCTTTCACGGGCCAGTCAAAGTTCAGAATCGTTGACAGCACTGAGGGACTTGCTGGACAGCGGAAATCAGTTTGTTCGGCATGCCACGCTGTTGGGCATTGATGAAGCCGGGCTGGCGGTCATTGACCCTCTGCGAACTCTTCTAACTGCTGGCAAAGATGAAGAATATGGACGCCGTCTGTGCGAGCATGCTCTGAATCAGCTTCCCGCTCCGTAGTACAATCACCGTGTTTACTTTTTCCTCAGAGCCCTGCCCCATGACTTCACCCGCTGTTGTTTCCTCAGGCGTGTTTGATCCCCAAAAGTTGATTCGTCCGCGGCGTCGCATCACGGGAATGTCGGCCGTGCTGCTTCCGTTTCTGGCATCGGGAGAAGTGGATTGGACGTCCTTTGAAGCTCACGTGGTTCGCACGTGCGAGGCCAGTCTTGTGCCGGCCGTAAACATGGACACCGGGTACATCAATTTGCTCGATGAATCCACAAAGCTGGAGGTTCTGCGGAGGACTCAGTCTGTTGCCGCCGGGCGAATGTACATTGCCGGTGCTTTTGTAAAGGATGCGCCGGGTTCTGCATTTGATCTGGATCAGTACAGCCATCGCATGGACGACATTCAACAGCACGGCGGAACATCGGTGATCTTTCAGTCCTATGGGCTGACGCAGCAGACCGATGCTGCCATCGTGGAAGCCTATCAGCAGATCAGTACTCGATGTGACCGGTTCATTGGCTTTGAGCTGGGCACGATGTTCGCTCCGTTCGGCCGCATTTATGGCGAAAGTGTCTATCGCGGACTTTTGGCCATTCCGCAGTGTCTGGGCGCAAAGCATTCCTCTTTGCAGCGAGATCTTGAGTGGCAGCGATTGATCTGGCGCGACGAAGTGCGGCCCGATTTTATGGTGCTGACCGGCAACGATCTTGCCATCGATATGGTCATGTACGGCAGCGATTATTTATTGGGGCTGAGCAGTTTTGCACCGGATCTGTTTGCACAGCGGGATGCCATGTGGCAGTCTGGCGACGCGGACTTCTATCAGTTCAACGATGTGCTGCAGTATCTGGGCTTCTTTGCGTTTCGTGTTCCTGTGCCCGCTTACAAGCACTCGGCCGCAATGTTTCTCAAGCACCGCGGCTGGATTCGGACGACGCTGACTCATCCCGACAGTCCGACTCGCCCGGAAAGTGATCGGCCGATTCTGGAGGAGATCCTGAGCCAGCTGCAGCCGTGGCTGAGTCGTTGATTGCAGTGGTGGGAGATCCTTCGCTAATCGCATCAGGATGACACGGTTTGTCATCCTGAACGGCAGCGTAGCGAAGTAAAGCAGTTTGTCGTAGGTCAACCTGACTGGACAGCGTCATGTTCAAATCAGCTTGAGTGCGCCAGACTACTTTCCGTTCTCTCGATCAAACGTAGCGAATGCGTTTGTGAATGTCCGTGTTCATACTCTGATAACGATTACTCAGGCTGCCCGCGCTGAACATCTGCGTCCGAATCGCTTCCACATCGTCCAGGCCAATAGCATTGGTAAAGATCGGCTTTAGGTATTCAACGCCCAGCTCAGAAAGCTGCATGCGTTCGGAATCGTACATGCATGGATGCACTTCGCGCGGATGAATCTCGCCCCACCGGTCGCGCAGCTTGTTGGCAGAGATTGAACTGAGCGAGAACCCGGACTGGCTTTTGTACTGAATCGTTGCGATCTCATTGGTCTCACCGGATACGAGCAGATCGATGGCCTTTCCGCCCAGCTGGGACGCATAGAAGCGATCGAATAGGATTGGACGTCCGCCGCGCTGAGTGTGTCCAATTTTTCGAGTAAACATATTCGAAGAAGCGGGCTCAAAAGTTCGCATTTCACCAAACAGCTCTTCACCCAGCGACTTTGTCAGCAGCTGCGCAATCGCGTCGGCGGCACCGCTGTAACGAATATTGCCGGCCGGGTCATACGTTGGCATCGCAGCGCCCAGTTCGCAGCCATCCTGACTGCGAACGCCTTCTCCCACAACAATCACGGCATGCTGCTGAAGCTGATAAAGCTGAGTCACGCGGGCTGTCAGCTGTTCCAGATTCAGAGGAACCTCGGGAATCAGAATAATATCCGGCTGAGCATACGCGGCTCCAAGAGCAATATATCCTGATTGGCGGCCCATCACTTCGACAATGGCAATTCGGCGGTGACTTTCGGCGGTGGTGCGCAGGCGCTCTACGCTCTGAGCCACAACATACACGGCCGTGGCATAACCCGGCGTGGCATAGTTGATGATGTCATCCAGACGCAGTCGTTCGCGGCAGGGAGTTCGTTTTTCAAGATAACCTGGCGGCCCTTCTTTTGGATCGCGAATCCATTCGTTCGGCTCATCAATATAATTCAGGCCCAGATCGTTATCGATTGTTTTCGGAGCCAGAACGCACGGAACAATTTCTGCGATAGGCTGCATGCCGTTGATCGTTCCGTCGCCTCCGATGCAGATGAGTCCGTCCAGCCTCAGTTTCTTCACATGCGAGGCCACCAGTTCTAGCCGGTCGGTGCAGGTAGAATCCAGATAGGTTCTGGACGAACCCAGCAAGGTGCCGCCTTTGCACGGATCAAGTTCCGGGATGGTGGTGAAGAGCGGATTCAGATGAACGTGCGGAACACGGCTGTCCAGCAGTCCCGCATATCCTCGCTGAAGACCAAGCACGTCAATCTTCAGAGCATTTGCACGCTCGACGGCCCCGTAAATGGTTGCATTCAGAGCTGGTGTGTCGCCACCCGCGGTCAGGATCCCGATTCGCTTCATTGGAACGTATTTCGTTCTGGTTGATTGCATTCGTTGAACAGGTCAAGGAAGGCTTTGCAGAGTTCAGAGTTCGAGCACTCCTCCTGCGCACTTCACCGGTGTAGGCTACCAGCATTCGGAATACGACGGAATGGTGTCTGCCGCGAAAGGGATGTCCAGCCGGTCGAATCGCATTTTTTGCGATGGCGGCAGAAATGCAAATTCAGCTCTACGAGACCGGCTGGCTGCTTTACTCACCGGCTCACCGCAAATAGCATCACGTCAGTCTGGTTTTTGTTCGTGGTTTCGTCAAAGGATAAATGATGATGTGTCTGAAGACTCTTTGCCGGCTGTTTCTTGCCACTGTTGTGACCGCCGGTGGCATTGCCTCCACGGCCTTCGCTGCTGACGAATATGTTTATGATTTGGTTCATTCCTCGGTGAGCTTTAAAGCGCGTCACCTGGACATCAGCTGGATCCATGGACGCTTCAATGAAGTTGACGGAAAGTTTTCCCTTGACCGTCAGGATCCAACAAAGTCCACGTTCCTGCTGACAATTAAAGCGGGTAGTGTCGACACAGCAAATCCGGCCCGTGATGAGCATCTTCGTCAGCCCGACTACTTTGACACCAAGCAATTCCCCACGATCGAGTTCAAAAGCAAAAGCGTCAAAGCGATCGAAGGTGGCTATGAAGTGACCGGCGACTTTACGATGCACGGGACCACGAAGGAGATCACAATTACGCTTATGGGTGGAAAAGAGATCGAGTCCCGCGGTGTGAAACGCGTTGGTTTTTCGACCGAGCTGAAGTTGAAACGCAGCGACTACAACTTTGACAAAAGTGCGATCGGCCCGATTGGCGACGAAGCCATCGTGATCATCGACTGTGAAGGCATGAGCAAGTAACCGATGCCGGATCTGCTCCTGTTTCTGAAAGCGGCTGTTTTCTCCGTCAGCGCCAGTGCGGTCACCGTACTGGCGTTGATGTTTTGCAGAGGGTCGGCGGATCGCAAAGCCGTCACCAGTTCGCCATCATCGGTCATTTTGCTGCTGAGCTTTTTGACCGGAGTCTGCACAGGCTACAGGACTCTTGGATTTTCCCTCGACTGGCCGCCGGGAAACGCTCTGGCTCGGTTTTTGGAAATCATTCTTCCGGCCATCGTTCTGATTGAGCTGGTTGCCAGCTTACAAAAGCTGCCTCGTGCGGCCGTCTGGTTTTTGCGGACAACGGTCGCTGCGGTTTGCGGGCGAGTCCTGTGGCACGGATCGGTCTATCTTGTCGCCGAAAGCTGGACAGGGCTGACTGTTCAAACAGCGCTGGTGCTCGTCGGCTGTATGCTCTGTTTGATGATGGTCTGGTTGCTGTTGTTTCGGCTTAGGGAATCGCCGGTCGCTGAAGTCCTGCCGATCGCACTGGCGCTATGCATTCAGACGGGCGGACTGACCATCATGCTGGCCGGCTATATTAAAGGCGGCGCGGCCGCAATTCCGCTCGCCACTTCACTTGCTGCTCCGATCCTGATGTCGCTGCTGATGCACAGGCGATGCGACATGCGAGGCATGCTGGGAGTTGGGATCGTCAGTTTGTTTAGTCTGCTATTTATCGGCCGGTATTTTGGAGCCCTCAGCACGATGCATGGCGTTGTGATCTTCTTCGCTCCCTGCTTGTCGGCGATTTCGCTGCTGCCTATCGTTCGCCGATGTAAACCAGCCGTCACCAGGCTGCTGTGTCTCGCTCTGATCAGTGTGCCACTTCTGATTGTCTTGTGGCAGGCGGAATCAGCTTTCGACAAACGCATGGCACCGCTGATCTCCGAGAGTCCGCCACCAATTCCTGTGACTCCGCCCGCTATTGCAGGCCGCGGTTAGGCGAGCGGCAGATTTCTGGTTACCGTCGAAAACCGGGGGCTAGCACCCTGCGGCTAATAAAATCAGCCGCCACGCGCTAGCGTCCGGTTGTTCGGCTTGGTAGTTCCTAATCTGCCGCTCGCCTTAGCTCTGGCGATCGGCGTTGCGCCATCAGAGTTAGGCCATCAGAAGTCGATCTGAGCTCGTACTCCGAACATATCGGTGTGAGCCGTCGCGGTGGGGCCGCCAGGGGCATCAGAGATTGCGTGCACGTAATTGAAAACCATTTTCGTGTACGGATTCCAGTACCAGTTCAGGCCGGCTGTGTAATCCACAATTGTGCCGCCGGCGATCATGGAATCATTTAGGTTCAGATAAGACCATCGACCGGCAACTTCCCAGGCACCGACGCCCGGATTGCATTCGTTGCCCGCGAACGTGAGATTGGACTTCGGGATCACTCGATCGATCGTGCCAGTTTTTCGATCATACGGCCGATGTTCCCCGGTCAGAAAATAGCCTGCCTGAGCATAAGCGCCTGGCAGTGCTGCCGTGCCTCCAGCAGACTGGCTAACAAGGTTCACCATGGCTTCGGACTGAATACTGAGCGGTCCATCAACCCACAGGAATTCGCTTCCCAGCACATTGTAGTAGGAAACGTCGAGGGGGCCGGTGGCGACAAAGAAAGGTGTCCCATCGGCACCGCCTGGCACGGCCTGCCCGCTGGTTCCAACCGCACCAGGAGCATTGGCGCCCACGTAGAATTCGGGAATGGTGCGGAAGTTTATGGTGTCGTTCGGAGGCGAGTTGAAGAAGTGGCCGACGCCCAGATGAAGGTAGTTTTTGCCGTTGCATTCCCAGGAAGGAACCCACGTCAATCGCTCGGATGTTCCGTATCCGCCGTCGTCGCTGAGTGTTGCTCCAAACTGGTCCTGTCCAGTGCGGAACACGGATGCGGCCCATGTCATGCTCAGGTCATCAGAATGATCGTAGAAGCCGATCCCGATATGTCGAAACGGAGTGAACGGCTGGAAGAGAACGCTGCGTTCCATGAAAGTGGTGTAGCGAAAGCTGCTGACTGTTTCTAAACCAAAAGGCTGTTTCCACTGCCCGATTCGCACGTTGCCAAACAGCGGAACTTTTGTCTGTTCCAGCCAGACGTCTGTGAACGTCGGGCGGCCGAAGAACCCGAAGTCCATCTGGAAGAAGTAGTTTGTCAGTTCTGTGACGCTGCCCCTGGCGGACAATCGAGCCCGGCGGAAGTCGGATCCGTCACGGATGTCTCCATATTGTTCCTGACTGACATTATCTTGATGAATCCAGCCAGCATCTGCCTGAAACACGCCGTTCACAGTGATGCTCGGGTAGGTTTTCTTATTGGCTTTGTCCTGCAAAGCTTTCAGCGCCCGGTCCAGATCTGTGAGCTTCTTATCCTGCATGGAATCTTCAGGACACACCGTGTCGTGAGGCTCGGTGATCGTTGTCTGCTGTGAGACCGTTTCGGTGACGATCGATCGCACGTCATTTTCGGTCAGCAGAGGTTCGCTCGTGCCGGACGCAAAAAGCGTCCGCGGCTCCACGGGTTGATAGATCCCGGCTTTACGATTGCCGGAGTTCATTGACTGAGAAGCAACGGCTGCCCGCTTTTTGCTTTGCGGAAGCGAGGGTTCAACATCTGTGGCGAGTGAAGCGTCCTCAAAGGCTGCGACTTTTTCTCGCAGTGTCTGATTGTCCTGTTCAAGACGTTCCAGTCGCTGCAGGACCGAGTCCAGTGTTGCGGCAGAATCCTGCGCTGACACGGACCCCGCAAAAACAAAGAGGAACGCCAAAACGAACAAAGCGCTTCGAAGACTTAAGCAATCCATTGCTATCTTGACACCCATTTCGAGCGATCTGGGTTTTAAAGACTAACGATACTCAACTGGCGGCACAGTTTTGACCCCTGACCACGCAGGAGACTCATCGCCTGTTACTTCGACGCGACTATTCCGCACGGCACAGTTCAAATGCGTCACAACAGACTCGGCAACGTTGCCATTTTTGCACGCCGAGCTTTCTACTGCTCATTGCTGCCGGTTGATGCGTGAAGTTCGGAATCACATCGATTGTGCCGATCGGACCGTCTGCCGTGGACAGACCGGACAGCTTCGTTAAACCTCCCGGTCGCGTGGCGGACAACAACGGGTGTGTGATCCGCTTCTTTGTGTGATTGTGCTATCTGACTGCCGGACCGCACGCGTAAGGCTCCGCGGAAAATGAAGGCTGTATTCTTTTTTCAGGGCCACAAGACTCTGGTTTTACCTGCCTGGCACGAGGATTGCGGAAAATGTCCCGCAAGCCAGTCATCAAAACAGCTGCGGGAACATTTTCACTGGAAGGCATTGAGACGCTGGGAGCTGCAATTAAACAATGCACTCAGCTTCTGATGAAGGGAGAATCGATTTCGCTGATCGCGCAGGATGGCAGAAGATCGCGCACTCAAGAGCTTCTTGTTGCGGATCGGGCGGCAGCCGTTGCTGGTCTGTGGCTGGATTTGCAACCGCTGATGATGGCGGCCGATTACGGAGATGTCATTAAGGACAACGTGAAAATTTCTATGAAGGAATGTTGGGAGACACGATTTTATGACAGAGTCCGTCAGAACGTATTTGGAACGCCCGTGCTCTCGCGAGACCATTGGGTCGAAGACTCAGGGCGAAATTGAAGCGGCCGTGTGTGATGGGATTCGGCGATTTGAAACAGAATACATGGGCCGTGGGCCTCGCGACATTCGTGCCCATCTGGTGGGTGATCTGGTTATCGTGCGACTTACGGAAGTGCTGACTGCTGCCGAACAGCACTTGGCAGCATCTGCATCACCCGAAAGAGGACGCGACCTTCTAAAGCAGGTCCGCACGCATCTTATAGAAACGGGACGTTCGGCAATTGATGCCATGCTTCGGATTTCCACAGGAGTCCAGCCGATCAGTTTGCACCATGACATCAGTACCGTCGCGGGAGCCAGTGCCGGTGCCTTGTGGGGGCTCGGGATATTGGCAGGAGTGCTGCCAGCGATTGGGCCGGCCATTGCGGGAGGAACGCTGGCCGTTCTGCTTTCCAGTGCGGCCGCCGGTGCCGCAGCCGCTGGTCTGGCAGGTGCTTTGATTGGAATGGGATTGTCTCCTGACGAAGCTGAATACTACGAAACGGAAATGAAGTCCGGTCGCACTATCGTCACCGTTCAGGCCGGGGCTCGCCGTCAGGAAGCCCTGAATCTGATCCAGGAATTCGGAGGGTACGATATCTCGTCCCGTGAATCAGCAACTCGTCAGACTACACCAGGATCTCAATTCGCGGCCCCAGAATCTTCGTCGCGAATGAAAGATCAAAGCAAAAAGGGGAATATGGGCCAGCAGTCCACAAGTCAGGCACTCTCCGGAACGCACGATCAGACCATTCAGGCCCGTGAGGAGCGGCTGAATATTCAGAAGCGGCCGGTCGATGAAGGGGAAGTGACTGTCCGCAAGGAAGTGCGTACCGAACACAAGACGGTCGATGTCCCGGTGACTCGGGAGGAAGTCGTGATCGAGCGACATCCAGGCCATGGTCAGCGGGCCTCATCTGAAACCCTTGGCGAAGGCAAGGAAATTCGAGTGCCTGTCCGGTCTGAAGAAGTGGATATTCAGAAAGAAACGGTGGTTGCTGAAGAGGTCACCGTCGGCAAGCGACGAGTTCAGGAGACCGAACGCGTGGACGAAAATCTCCGCAAGGAAGAAATCCGCGTGGAGAAACGCGGCGACGTCGATGTAAAAGACACAAAGCGATAAGCCGCCCTGAAGGCTGCTCGTTCTGTGCATGCCGATCTTACATGCCGACCAAAAAAGCCCGGCTCTGCAGAGCCGGGCTTTTTTGTAATGATCGTTTGTGATTTTCAGTCTTCAGATCGCCTGACCAAAACGCGGACTGTCAGAAAACTGGTCAGTCACTTTTAGCCCATACTCATATTCAGATAGTCGGCAACGGTGGAAAGAAGTCGGCTGGTTCGAGTGGCGTCAAGATTCTTGCTGTAATGGACTCGGAAAATTCGTTCTGCAGGCCATGCTTCCTGCTTCTGATCGTCCGTCGAATGAATCACCGCGCCGCAGAATGTGTGACGTCGCATAAGTTCAGCGATCAGTTCCTGAGTCGTACAAAAATGAAGTTCCTGCACAGGTTCCCTCCAAAAGGTCTGGTATCTCCGTATCAACCACGAGACGCAAATGGTACCTGTCGAACCGGGCTCCTGCCACGAGAAAAAGAAAAGTGAGGACAATCTCAGTGACCGCTAAGAGGCAAAAAACGGAGAAAAATGCAATGTTTTTGAGCCTGTCTGTTCGTGTGTCTATCCGGGCGTCAGGCGGTCAAACTGTACGTTGTGAGACCGAGGAATCTTTCCTGTGGACAGCGACAGATTGCTTCTGCATGCAGCCTTGCCGTTCTCCTGCGTCAGACAAAGAATTCCTCCGTCGGGCGATGGGGCAACTGACGGTATTCCGACGTTCCTCCACAGTGCGCGTGCCAGTGTCACTCAGCAGCAGTGAACTCTAAAGAGTACTGCTGCAGCTCAGTTCTGCTGCGGCTCGCCCTGCCCTTGCCCTTGCCCTTGCCTCTGCCGGCACCTGCTGCGCGCACGTCGGATGTCGTGTGGAAAAAGGATGTCGATGCGCACCTTGAAGCCGTTGGCAAAGCATTTTATCAGACTGCTTGCGGAGGAAAAAAAGCAAGGGGCGTCGTCTTTTGCGACACCCCTGTTCTCCGTCTCTCCGGTTGTCACTTCGCTGATTCCTCGCGTTGCCTCAGTATCCGCGTCACAGTCCCGGAGCCTGTCAAACCTCGTCCACAGGGTCTGTCTTCAAATGGCGTGGACTTAACGTATGTTTTGGTAGCGGAACTCGCCGAGAGTTTCGGTTTTCCCTGCAAAAAACGGGGGTGCCGAAAGTCTTGGCGACTTCCGCTGCGCTGCAAGTTCACGCCATTTGGGTCTGTCCCCACTCGGCTCGGTCAATGAGTAAGCTTTGGTATCAGAGTTGCTGAACAGATTGCCGTATGGGATTAAGTGAGTTTTAAATGATCACATGCAAATTGAGGCAATGAATTATGGGTATCGGAAGTTTGATAAGCTGGATGATTTGCGGCCTGATTGTCGGTTTGATTGCACGCCTGCTTGTTCCCGGTCGGCAAAAAATGGGCTTTGTGATGACAATGCTCACAGGCATTGCAGGAGCCCTCGTCGGAGGGTTCCTGTACTCTATGTTTCAAGGCCCGGCGGCGCGCCCGTTCGCCATGGATCAGGACAACTGGTATGGCTGGACGGTCTCAATCCTTGGGGCCATGCTGCTGGTCTGGCTCTGCCCTAAAGTCTTCAGCCGAACGTAGGCATCAGACGGTGCGATGTCGCAATGCTTTGGTCATGCGTCGCACTTCTGTCGTGGATAACCGGGAACGAACAGCAACCTTTGCAGGCGCATGTGTCGTCTGCAGGCTACCGAAAACATTGTGTGGGCTCAGGCGATTCTGCTGAGCCGCGAAAGGAAAGGTGAACTATGACGAGCTACGCTGCAGAGGACAGGGATTATCTGGAAAAACTGATTCGTGGGATTCGCATCGTGATGATGACAACAGTCTGCCCGAACGGCACTCTCAGAAGTCGTCCGATGATCGTTCAGAATACACCGTTTGACGGAACGCTGTGGTTTTTCACGTCCGCTGATCCCTCCGAAGCCGGAAAAGGACGCGATGAAGGCCAGATCAATATCAGCTACATCAGTGCGGAAGAGAACCGTTACATTTCCATTTCTGGTCTGGCATCCCTTGTATTTGAACGGCAAAAAATTGAAGAACTCTGGAACAGCTCCGTGGAACCGTGGTTCCCGCAGGGACTCACTGATCCGCGGCTTGCCCTGTTGCAGGTGAAAGCCGAGAAATGGGAATACTGGGATTCTCAAGCTGGTTTGATGGTGCAGTACGACGGGCAGTTGAAGTCCCCGTCGCATGAGGCCGCGCCTGAGGACAAGGAACAATTGAAAGGGGATTTAAACAGCCGCTGGGTGACCCAGGATGTTGGGACAAAAAAAGAACGGATTGAAGCAAGGCAGGACGCAGGGGTGGAACGAAATAAGACCGCCTGATCATTCAACGCGGTGACCTGATCGCTCGCCACGACTCTGCACAATCGTCTGTGTGGGGCGTGGCGTTTTCCTTCAGGGAAAAATTTGCGATAACGAGGGTCGTCACTCCCAGTCGCCAGCATTTCATAGAACAGCCCCAAAAAATCCCTGAGATCACTCAGAGATCCTTTCGTCCGCCCGCTTGAGCACCTGATGGACATCATCAAGTTCCGAGGAACCACCCTCGGCAGAGACCGACCTTCTGCATTAGTCGTCTTCGTCATTCTCATGTTCACATGGCTGGCTGATGTCAATCAGCAGAGTTCATCAAGGCTCTATCTGCGGCTGTCACCCCGTTATACTTTCCGCTTTCAAACGAGTTGAAAGCGATTTCAAGGGGCAGACGAAAGAAGGGCCTCCCTTACCGTTGAATTTGGACTCTTTCCGCCGTCTGAGGCCGCCTATTGGTGCCATCAGACTTTCTCGGTGACGTCCCCATGAAAACTTGCTACCAAGCGATCGTAACCATGTTTACCGGGAGCGTCCCCCAAATGGAAATGCGTCGTAATGCGTTCGTACTCCATCAACGACCACAGGCGTTTTGATGACGAAAACAAACCCATCCCGGCAGCGTAGACGACATCGAACCGCTCTCCAATCCCGTGTCCAAGCGTCCGGCACGGCGTCAGCGGTCTGAGCTTCCGTCTTGATGACCGTACGGAACCATCTTCACTGCGTCCGCCGCGCGCTGAGGATAGGTAGTGCGCTGCATCGAGCGATGCCCACGACACAGATTGGCCGGCAAGCGGAGCACAATCTGGTACAACAATGAACGTCCACACTCGGCTCGCGACCACCTGCCACACGCGCGTGAGCAGCCTCCCGACCCGCAAACGACGATCGAGATCAGCGAGGTAGTCTGCACGACTCAACTCGGTGGTCTGCTCAAGTCCCACTCTCTCCGCGCGGCTCGAAGCCGCTCAGACGGTTGAGCTTGAATTGAACGACCAGAGGTCGCCTGCTGCCGGTCTGGGCTGAACACCGACTGGGCCGACAAAGCTCGATCAAACCCGCCCAACGCGATCAGTTGACAACCTGTCTTCGACCGGTTCCGTGTGATAATCCCATTGCGGCGTCGAAGGATCTAATCCTGAAAACGGCCTCGCGGGATGCGTTCAGAATATTTGTACCGCGCGCTGCGACCGTGGCCCAGCTCTACTCCTGGACAGTTTTTACGTCTCGCCCATTGAGTATCGACAGTAGCCGAGCGCGATCGATTCGCGTGGGATCGATCCAGGCGACCGCCTTCCCCTCGCGGAAGCTGGCGGTCGCTTGCTCAACACCTTCGCTCCGGATCATGATCTGATAGACGGCCAATGAGCAGGCCATGCAGTCGAGGCCGTAAATCGGGAACTCGACCCGTTCCCACTTGTCGCGGGGCGTATTCGATCGAACTTTCGCACCGAGTGTCGATCGGGAAAGCTGGCTGATGCGATCGTGAATCCGCTCCACCAGCTGGTCGGGATTTGCGTTGCGAAATAGTTCGCACTCCGGATCGTAGGTCAGTGTCATTTCGGCAGTGTCGAAGTCGACCTTTTGCATCGCCACTTCGGGGAAGTCGACCAGCAATGACTTCAAAGTCTCGACCCGTTCCGGCATGAACAACCCGGTGACTCGGAGGGTCAGTGTGTGTGAGTCGCTGATCGTGATGGGCTTCCGGGACGGAGACTCAGTGGACACGGGCGGCGTACGAATCGCCTGCACAGGCGGCAGGTTCGCAGTCATCAACAGGCGGTCCGTGTCTGGCGGCTGTGATGTCGACGGACGGGGTGTCGGCAAACGGAACTCTGATCCTGTCGGTTCGAACAACGGGCTTCCCGTAAACAGCGGACTCGCGACGACGTCGTGCATCAACGTGCGGAGGCCGCCTCCCTGCTTCCGCGTGCGAGAGACAATCTCCTGGATGGCCGCGCGATCCGAAAAGCGAACCTCTCGACCGGTCGCATAGATCATCAGTTGCCGAGCCAAATTGACCAGCAGGCGATCGGTCTCGTTCGCCAGCAACGCCTGGAATTCGCGAACGTTTTGAAACGACTGACCTCCGGGGAGTGTTCCGGTGGCATCGACCGCCAAACCGAGCCTGAAGCTGATTCCAATATTCGGATCGATCTTCCCGCGATCCGCTGGATCGCCTTCCCCGATGGAACGATAGCGTTGTCGGAATCCTCCGATGACATCGAACGATTCCAGAGCAAAACCCGGAGGATCGATTCGCTGATGGCAGGAGGCACAGACTGCGTGCTCGCGATGCCTGGCCAGTTGATCGCGGATGGTAGTGGTGCCGCGCACATCCGGCTCGATGGCTGCCACGCTGGACGGGGGCGGCTCGGGTGGCTCGCCGAGCAAGCGGTCAATCACGAAGGCCCCACGCGGCACGGGAGAAGTCGTCGTCCCGTTCGCAGTCACCTTGAGAATCGCAGCCTGGGTCAATAGCCCGCCGCGAGGACACCCCACCGGCAAAGGCACGGCGCGCATCTGGGCTCCGGTCACGCCCTCAATTCCATAGTGCGTGGCGAGCTTTTCATTGACCCACACAAAGTCGGACCGTACAAGGTGCGAAACATCGAGATTCAGGTCCAGCAGCGAACGAAAATAAGCCTGCGTCTCAGCGACCATCGAGTCTTGCAGATAGGGGCTGAACTCGGGATAGAGTTTGTTGTCGGGATCATTCGCGGCAATCAGTCGCAGCTTCAGCCACTGGCTGACGAAGTCGTCAACGAACCGCTGGGACCGGGGATCGTCGAGCATCCGCTCCACTTCCGCATGCAGCGTCTGGGCCTGATGCAATTCACTCGCAGCGGCACGCTGGGACAGCTCTTGATCCGGGATCGAGTTCCAGAGGAAATAGGAGAGTCGGTTGGCCAGGGCCACCTGATCGAGTTCGCCCACTGGTTCGACATGGTACAGGAAGTCGGGTGCGCACATCGCCACCTGGCAGGCCGCACGCAAGGCCGACTCGAACGCATCCCCCGCTTGCAGACGTTGATCGACAATCCCGACATACTGCTGGCGGATTTCGTCTGCCACGGGACGGCGAAACAACCGGGGGAGAAATGCTTGCAGCAGTCGATCCGCATCGACCAGCGGCGAGTCGCTCTGCACGGTCCAGAGGCCCGGTTCGGGATCAGGGCGATTCTTTCCGGAGAGTTGTCGGACCTTGGGGCGGTCCGGGGGGCGGGCTCCTGGATGGGCTTCCGGGCGGAACTCTGTGATCGGCAGATCGCCAAAGATCAGCGTGTGGCTGCGTGGCGGCCAGACCTCATGCAACGGCCCTTCGATATCGAGCCAGTCGACGACAATCCCCGGACCGGTGAAGGCCATAGCGCGGCCCCTCCGGGCGTAGTTCGCCGTTGGTGCTAAAGACGAGGTGTTGAAGCCGATGAGTTCGTTGTGATTCAGCCAGACGTGGGCTTCATGTTCCTGGGGCCGATCAGCGGAGGCGTTGAAGTAGCCGAGTACGTAACTGGGATGTTGTCCTCCGCGACCGTCTCCGCCGAGTTGCACCACCGAGACCCGGGCCGCTTCCGTACCGCGTCCGGGGAGCATCTTCCCCCGGTCCCATTGAAAGCCCCACACTGATGTCCGCACTCGGTACGTTCCCGGATACACGGTCACATGATCGATGAAGTACGGGCTGACCGACTCGTCTTCATGTCGGAACAATCCCACGCTGCTCCCATTTTCGAAAGAGCCCCATTGCTCATGGGCTCCTTGATCGAGATGGTTCTGATCGGCAGCGGGAGGGAACTCGGGGTCGGGTTGTCCGTTCTTGAGCAGTATGCCGTCCCCATTCATCACGATATGCGCGACAAATCCGCCGCTGTTGACGAGCGAGATTCTCCGCTTCTGTACGACGGGTGGCTGTGGACGCGTGGCGATCGCAAGGTTCAGCACGTGGTTCGCCGCTTCGAGATACTTTGCCAGATTCACGTGCGAGAGATCGAGAGCATCGGCGTGTTTATCAAAGCCGAACGCCGACCCGTCTGCGGGCAGATTCCCCGCCAGTGCGATCCCGGGCATCTGAAACAGATCACGGATCGTGTTCTCGTACTCGCTGCGGGTAAGCCGTCGCAAGCGAGATGTATGGTCTCCCTTGAGCGCCGCTGCGTCGGCAGCCAGTAAGCCCCGCGAGAGCTCAATGGCGAAGGCTTGACGACTATCGATCGCTGGCTGCGGCGCATCCCTGGGCGGCATCTCCCCCGACGAGACACGATCGTAGACCTTGACCCAGCGGCGAAAGTGTTCGGCGTTCGCCAAGTCGCGAGGCAATGTTTCCAGATCGAGGCCGGCCTCTTGCGTCCGGGAGTTGTGGCAGTCGATACAGTGCTGGGACACAAACTCGGCCTGTTGAGCACACAGCTCGACCGGCCACAGCCCCCGGATCAAGCCGAGCAGCACCGCGATGAAAGCCCGAGACCAGCTGCGATTCGTTCTGGTCATACAAACTCCAAGCCTCGCATGGTGGTTGTTCCCGAAGAGAACGCATCGACTTCCATGCCGAGCCGCTGCAACATCGAGACATACAGATTGGAAAGGGGATAGTTGTTCTGCGAATCGAACGCCAGATGTTGCCCGTGGCGGAATCCCCCTCCCGCGAGCAGCACCGGAAGATTCGCGTTCGAATGCGAGTTTGCGCTCCCCATGCAGGTGCCGTACAACACCATCGTGCGGTCCAGCAGCGATTGGCCGCCTTCGGACGTGGCAGTCAGCGAGGTGAGGAAACCATTCAGCACATCGATCTGGCCTTCCTCCTTGCCGCGCAGCTCGTCCAGCACTTCAGGCCGATTGCCGTGATGGGTGATGTTATGAATGACCGTCGTGTCAATAAACAGCGACACCAGCCGCGTCGAGTCGGTCTGGAACGCCAGCTTGACGACATCGAACATCTGTCCGGTGCGACGGGCAAACGCTTGCGGATCGGTGATGTCCTCGGGAGGCTTCTCTTCCACACGCGGCTTCGGGCGGTACTCCCACTCCTCGGAACTGTGAAGCCGCTGCTCGAGATCACGAACGGCTGTGAAGTACTGGTCAAGCCGCTGCTGGTCGGCAGCGGAGAGTGATCGTCTCAGCCGCTTCGACTGGTCTCCGACGAAATCGAGCAGGCTGCGGCCCTGCCTGAGAGCCTCGACATTGCTGGCGACTTCTTCGGCTGTGCCTTGAAAGAAGAGACGTTCGAACAGCTTTCGTGGACTCTTCTCCGCCGGAATCGGGGCCCCGCTGCGAGTGAACGACAGCGTCGGGTTCTCGTTCGTAATCGCCAGAACGAGCGACGGGTAGCGGGTCCGATTGCCGAGTTCCTCAGCGGCAAACTGATCAAGCGAGACCCCGTTGCGGAACCCACCTCGCTCGGGATGCGGAGTGCCCGTTATGAAGCACCGCTCAGCAGCATGCCCCCCAGTCACACCCGGCAGGCTGACTCCCGAGAAGACAGTCATCTGGTCTCGATGTGCCTTCAGTCGTTCGAGGTAGGGACTCGCGGTGTAGTCTTTGCCGGTGCCTTCGGGGAAGAAGCATTGCGGGAGAATTCCCATGTTAGTTTGAATCGCCACCATGCGGCGCGGCACGTCGCCTGGCTGCTCTTCCGCAAACGCGGGCTGCATGGCATCCAACATCGGGAGCGCCATCGCTACGCCCGCCCCCTGCAAAAACGTGCGTCTCAAAAGCACGCATCCGCCGGCTGAACGATCCCGAGGTCTCATGGTCATTGTCCTTCAAAGTCCCGCCCGCCGGAGTCGATCGGCTCACGATCAAGATATGCAAATGCCCCTTACACTGCAATACCCGGGGTTCGGGCTACGATGTTTTCATGAAAGAGTAGGTCATGCTCTTGCAAAACAGCGACTGACTTTCGATTGTCAGTGGACAATCAATATTTTTTCTATCAACTTTTTCACGGTGGCGAGATCAACAACGTCGTAAGTCCCGCTCTTGAGTCTGAGTGGAAATTTGAAAACGGCGTGACGAATGTGTCCAAATCGAGATCCAGTACCGCGGCGAAATCGCTTGTCGAAAGGTCGACGGACAGCTGGCCAACCTGCTTCAGCCCGAGACACCGAATACAGTTTGTTTTGTGCCCTGCCTTCGTCGGTGGCGCACTACCAAAGAAGTGAATGACGCACGTTGGACGCTTCAGTCTGGGCGACCGGAGCAGGTTCGTAAGAATGAATCTTCAAATAAGAACAGGCCGATGCAGGTCTACCACAAAGTAAACCGTCAGGTGCAGGGACTCACAGGATTCAGGCAGCGATATTGTTCAAGTCAAAAGGAAAATTCACGCGCACATTGGCCGCACGGTACGGACCGCAAAGCGATGCAGAACGGTGGCCGATCTCTGCTTCACAAATGGGAGCCTTGCGTGTGCGAATACAGTCGAAACCGGAGGGAGGGGATGACTTCGCGAACGGGCCTTTTCGTTGACCTCGTGGCAACCAGACAGAAATGTGCTGCAGTTTTCCAATGCGTCCGTTGCGTCCGTCACGCACAAGTTCGCAGGCCAGCCGGAAGTTTTTGTCACTTCGTTGCTGACGGCCTGCCTGCAGGGTACCACCGGTGTCGCGAACTGCGGACACGAGATGCTGCCCCTCTTCAATGGTGAGTGTCAATGGCTTCTGGCAGTAGATGTCTTTCTTCGACCGCAACGTGTGCCAGCGAGACCAACGTGTGCCAGCGAGACCAACGTGTGCCAGCGAGACCAACGTGTGCCGGCGATCCACGGTGCCGTAAATAACAACCTGAATGTCCTTTCGATCCAACAATGGACTACTTCTTCAAATAGCCATCACGGATCTTGTGCAGCTGTTTCCAGATCGCGGCATCGTGGGCCTGAGGTGAGACGCAGGCAAAGATGAAACTTCGGTCGTTGCTGGTCCATGTCTGAATTTCGAGGTTCAGCGTTTGTGGCTTCTTCGTGGCGAATGGCTCGACCCACTCCAGAGTGCCTGTGTAAAGCATTGGCATGTCGGCAGTCTTATTGTCCGGAGCAATCGTGGCATCGGGTTTCGCTGGCAGCAATTCAAGCGTGAATTTAGACGGATCGACCTGCGGCAGCTTTCCGTTGAGAACGGCCTTGCACAGACCACGGTAGTACTTCAGGAATTCCTCTTTGACAAGGGCTTCAGTCAGCTCTTGCATCGGTTCGAGCTCGAACACAAAGGCATAGCTGAAGAAAGTATCGGACTCCGGTTTCATCATTCCGGGGGCGAACCGAATATGTTCGAATCCCTTCAGCTTCATGTCCGAAGCAAATCCCGGCGGAAGTGAGATGGTTTCACCGCCCCAATCTTCCGGAGCAGCCAGTTTCAGAGCGGCTGGCTCATCGGCCACGAGAATCGTCGAGGACATCAACAGACAGAACGCAAACATGCGAAACATGGGAGACTTCCAATCAGGGCTGAATACCCTCAACAAAATTCTGATCGATCGCTCAGTACCTCGGGGTTCGCTGACGTTGCACACTTTCGTAAGATGCAGGCAATTCACAGGAAACAAGGCAGGCAGCAAACATCGATCGAATCGGTACAGTGTACGGTAGGCGAAGGCGGCGGCCCTGTCACGCGGACGACCTGGACGACCTGGGAGCGAGGCTCCTGCCGAGCCGATGATCTGGGGAAATACACGGCTCGGCAGGAGCCTCGCCCTCCCAGCTTTATAACCAAATACGACTGCTCCACGGATCATGTTACGAAACCGTTATGGAAGAAGCGTCCAATGAAGATTCGAACTTTCGCTGCGGCGTTGCTAATTTGTCTGATCCCTTTGACAGCATTCAGTGACGACAACTGGCCTCAATTTCGAGGACACGGCGGCCTGGGGATCGGCAGCGGTCGTCCGCCGACAGAATGGGATACAGAAACGGAACACAACGTCGCATGGAAGACGCCGATTCCAGGTTTGGGACACTCTTCGCCGATCGTCTGGGGTGATCGTGTCTTCCTGACAACAGCAGTCAACGCGGATGCTGAGAATCCATCCGTCGAAACCGGTTGGTCGGGTGGGGCCGGAGAGTCTGCGACGGATACCGGCGAATGGACATGGCAGGTCATGTGCCTGCAGCTTGAAACGGGGATGACGCTGTGGACCAAAGACGCTCATGTCGGCACGCCAGCCATCAAGCGGCACTTGAAAGCCTCTCATGCCAACTGCACTCCGGCCACCGATGGAACATTCGTCGTTGCGTTTTTCGGCTCAGAGGGCCTGTACTGTTTTGACTTTGATGGGCGGCTAATCTGGAAACACGATTTCGGAAAACTCGTGTCCGGACCGTACGACGCTCCGGAACTGGAATGGGGCTTTGCCAGTTCCCCGATTATTCACAACGGTCTTGTCATTGTTCAATGCGACTGCCTGAATGCGAACTTTGTCGCCATTCTGGATCTGAAAACTGGCGAGGAGATTCGACGCATTGATCGCGGCGGCGAAGTTGCCACGTGGTCCACACCTCTGGTCGTGACGACGGAGGGGCGATCGCAAATCGTCTGCAATGGTTTTCGTCAGATGGCTGGATACGACCTGGAAACTGGCACGCAAATATGGCACCTGAACAATGGAGGCGACGTTCCAGTGCCCACGCCACTGTTTTCTGAAGGCTTGATCTACCTGACAAACGGCCATGGCCGCAGTCCGACATTTGCGATTCGTCCGACGGCCACGGGAGATTTGACTCCTGCCGATGATCAATCCGAAAACGAAGGACTTGCGTGGTGGCAACCCAGCAACGGTTCTTACATGCCGACACCACTGGTCAGGGACGGACTCCTTTACACCTGCGATGACAACGGTCGTTTGACGGTGCAAAATTCAATGACCGGAGAACTGATCTATCGTCATCGAATCGGCACAGGCAGCGCTACGTACTCCGCCTCCGCTGTCTCGGCTGGCGGATACATTTATTTTGTCAGTGAAGGAGGTGAAGTCACCGTGGTTGAGGCAGGACGCGTCTTCAAAAAAGTCGCCAGCAACAACATGGATCAAGTGGTCATGGCAACTCCCGCGATTTCGGGTGACCGACTAGTCATCCGCACCGTACGCAGTCTCTATTGCCTGATGCCAGAGTAGCGGTTCTCAAACCGCTTCAGCTTAAATTCCCGCCGATCCCTCCTGGACGAAACCTAATTCAACCCTCACCGACAACCAAGGGCCCCAAGGGCTTCACGCCAATGGCCTCAAGGTTTGAAAACTACTAGCAGCCCACAACAGAACAACCTGCGCGCGATCGAATGAGCGAAACCGGACTCGTGGCGGCGGCGCGACCGGAGTTCTCGGGCTTCGTGTTCAAAATTCAGGCGAACCTGGATCCACGGCATCGCGACCGCGTTGCGTTCGTGCGAGTCTGTTCGGGCACGTTTCGTCGTGAGATGGAAGTTTTTCATCCGCGGACAAGCAAGAAGATTCGACTCAAAAGAGCTCACAAGCTGTTCGGGCAGGAACGTGAGACTATGGATGAAGCGTTTCCTGGCTGAGTTCACCGCTGGCTACGGACGTGCTTGCGTGAGTGTTGCTGTCCGTTTTCTTCTTTGAAGTACTGTCGGATAAACATGGCGGGGATCTTATGCCTTATTTCTCGCCCGCCAGATATAATCTTTCCACTACATCGTGTTTCAGATTTCAAAACACGGCTGTTTTCCAATTTCAGTTCCCAAAACACGGCAAACGTTTTTCCCCCGGTCGCACTTTGTTACACTTCTGGGGAAGTTGGATTAGCCCGGCCTGCCTCAAAGTCGGCGGCGCTCCCGCCGCCGGCCACGCATCGCAAAGACTTTCCTGGCAGCAGTGTATGGCGACACCGACAGCAGGAACGCATCTGCAAAGAGACCGTGCAGATTGCGTTTCCGGGTTTAAATCAGGGGAGTCAAAAACTCATCCAATCCCTGATCCTGCACCAGATCACCGCCTGTTGTGGCGGAGTCTGTCGCGAAGAACCAGTCGAGACCCGAATCTCCGAAGAGTTGATCAAGGTGCAAATCCCGGAACACTGTGTTTCCTGACACTAACTTCAACTGGCTCGGTCCTGCACCAGTCGTTTTCAGCAGTTCAACCCGAGTTTCATACGAAGCATCCAGATTCCATGCAGCCAGAATCACTGCGCGATCTTCCGCCTTGCTGCCTGTCTGCAACAATGGACTTTGCCCGGGCACCAGGATGTCGTCGCCTGCCCCGCCACGCAGCGCATCGCCGTTTCAAAACCCTTCAACAGGCCCTGCTGCGTGATCGCTCCCGTAACACGAAACTGCGTTGAGGAGATTGTGATGTCTGCATTGGCCGTGATCTGCAGTAGATCGGGCGTACCATCTCCGCCGTGGAGTTTCAAGACATCAAAAGTGCCATCCGCCTTAAAACGGTGGAGACCGGATCCTGTCGTCACGATCAAACCGCCGTCGGGCAGAATGGCACTGGCTTCACCCGCAACCGGCCTGGACGAGTACCCGCTGATCGGCTTCAGAACTTTGCCCCCTGAAGCAAATCCGGCATCAAGAGTTCCATTCGGTTCATAGCGCGCGATCGCAAGGTACGAACGAAACCCGACATCCGCGTAGCCGGTAACCACGATGCGTCCATCACTCTGAATCTTCAGGCTGCGAGCATCATCTCTGCGTCCGAAGTTTGTCGTCACAAGTCCATCATCGTCACAAGGTTGGGTCCGCATAACCGGATTCACTCAGCCTGAGGACGAAGAAATCGTGGTCGGTGGAGTTGAATGTGTAATCCCAGGCTGTTCCCGCAACGACAATCATTCCGTCCGTCTGCAACGCCACTGAATAGGCCACATTGGAGGTGCGGTAGATGTCACGTACCAGCTTCCCGTCCTGGTGAAATGTGGAATCCAGTTGCCCGGTACGTGTGATGCGAGCCAATGCGACTGACCGGCCACTGCTTCCGGCCACTGCTTCCGGCCAGTACGATACGACCATTTGGCTGAACGACCAGGCTGTTAACTGTTTCGGATCCACCACCAAAATCCACGGATGTATGACCGTTCTGTCCAAAGCTCAGATCAGGACTCCCATCTCTCAGGTAACGACTAACGATAAAGTCCTCACTGAAAGACCTGTCAGTTCCACCCCCGACAACGATTCGACCATCCACCTGAATTGCCACCGCCCGAGCACTATGCGGATAGGCAACGCGGCCGCCCAGTCCAAAACTCACGTCGAGCGATCCGTCGGCGAGGTACCGAACCAGTCCGCCTTCCCCGGCAGCGAGGATCCGCCCATCCGGCAGTCGAGCCGAAGCCAGCGCATTCTCACTCGTCGTTGTCCACTCATCGAACTCCGTGACGACATGCCCGCCAACACCAAAAGATGTGTCCAGCATCCCGGCCGTCAAAAGCGCACGCGGCTCCATAGATTCCGTGGAAACGGCCGTGTGTGTGGTGAGCGATAGTCTGCGTGCCTGTTGCCGACGTCGATCGAAGCGTTTCAGGAAGGAACCAATCTTCTGCACTGACATTGAAAATAACTCCAGTGGGAGAGCGGCAGGTCTGAAAAATGGATCGATCCGAACAAGCATTTACTTGTACGCAGTCCTTCAAGTGAACTGGTTGATAGCCAAATCCTGCTGTTCAATCACAGGGAGAAGTATACAAAAAATCAGCATGGCTGATTTCAGGCGATTTTGCCCGTTTCTGACACATCCAAAGGCGAGTTGGATTCCGGTCGGCGGCACCTGCGAATCATGGCGAACCATGGGCAGGATCCTATTATTGTCGCGACACAGCACAGGTGTAGAAAGTCGCAGGAGTCGCGATCTGATGGTGAGGCGGCGGCACTTTCTTGCGGTGACCGGGCCGTGACACTCGGTTTGCCAGGGATTGTAATCTTCGCCACGCGATGATCGACGGTTTTCCCTCCTAAAAATACAGGCAGTCAATGACGCTCAGACGGCTTACGTATCAATAAATGCTGTGTCCCCGTGATCGCGCATTCTTGATGACGATCGGGGCACCTGCTGGCGCTGATTCCAGATCAAAACCTGATGCACTAAACGAGCTACCAATTTGCTTAAGCCCTGGTGCGATCCGTTGAAATGAAAAGCTTCGGGTATCGAAAACATACCCGCCGCCTCCGACGAACTTGACGTAAAGATCCTTCACACCAGTAATAGTCGGCGACACTTTGACGCCAATCGATTGATTGATCTGGTCCTCACATCGGGCGAGGGGGTCTTAACCGACGAAGCGACGAACGAGTATTTTCCGGGCGATGATCTCCTTGAGATTCTTCGCCCAAAGGGGGCTGCCCATCGGAAACCTTACCACTCAGTTTTTCGCGAATGTTCTGTTGGATCAGGTCGATCATTTCGTCAATGAGACGCTTCGTGTGTCAGGATCTGTTCTATTACGGGGCATCATAGTTTCTGTTTTGAAGCTGCATCCGATGGTTTCCGCTCGTCAAATGATGAATATCGAAGAATCCCGAAAACGGGAGATCGCGATCGGAAACGCCATCAAAAATCTGCTGGGAGGTCGCCAGCGTTGCGACTCTACCCTTCTCCTTTAAGCAGAACCGCGTCTTCCATTTTCAGCGGATTGATTTTGATCCCAGGCATGTCAGGTCGTCTCGCAGTCACCCCCCATCGCATTGATTGAAGTGACGAATAAAACGGGCAGCGAACTTGCGTTATTGACCTTGGCTCTTGCTGAAGCCTGGCTTGCCATCAAAGTTGTAGAGACCCTCTGTCTTGACGAACTCAACGCCGGCGTCAGTAATTCGATCCATCAATGCAGTGATGGCCTTGGCTGAAACTGATCCGGTTGCTTCATCAGGAAGTTTGAATCGGCATCGAGTCACGTCGACAGTAAATGTCTCTTCCATCCCGTCTGGCCATACCTTCATGCCACGGTTCGAAAGCATCTCTAATTTTATGCCATCGCCTCCCAGAGGTTCCAGGATCGCAGCCAATGAGTTCGCTGACTCCGTATACGCGACGAACACATCGACACCGACGCGCTCTCGCTTCTCCGTAGATCGAACATAGGGTGGCCGGGTCGTTAAAGGGCGCGATGGAGCCTTCGAGTAATCGACTTCTTTTAGGATTTGCGGCTTCTGACCGATACGGCTGAGGACTGCTTGAGCGAACTCTTTCGTCCCGACTTTTTCCTTCGAGATACCTTCCTTGAAAATGTCGTATGTGTGAACGCCATCTTCGATCGTCTTGAGCCACGCATTGTGGGCGAGCTCGGCAACGCTAGCTTGGCCGATATGGACGAGCATTTGCACGGCACCAAGAAACAGACCGGAGGGATTTGCAAGATTCTGACCAGCTCGTCGAGGAGCCGATCCGTGGATGGCTTCGAACATCGCACAGGCATCACCAATGTTGGCACTGCCAGCCAATCCGACCGAGCCGGCGATCTGAGCCGCAACGTCGGACAAAATATCGCCGTAAAGGTTAGGCATTACGATAACATCGAAAACCTCGGGCGTGTCGGCTAGTTTCGCAGCGCCAATGTCGACGATCCAATGTTCATTCTCGATCTCGGGGTACTCGGCAGCGATTTCGTCAAAGACCTTGTGAAACAAACCATCGGTCAGTTTCATGATGTTGTCTTTCGAGAAGCACGTTACCTTCTTGCGATTGTAGGCACGAGCGTACTCGAATGCATAGCGGCAGATTTTTTCGGTTCCGGGCCGGCTGATGAGTTTCAAGCACTGCATCACATCAATGGTTTGTCGGTGCTCGATACCGCCGTAAACATCCTCTTCGTTCTCACGAACGATTACCACATCCATCTTGGGATGCTTAGTTCGAACAAAGGGATCGTAGCTCAGGCAAGGCCGAATGTTTGCGTAAAGACCAAACGCTTTTCGAGTTGTCACGTTGAGCGACTTAAATCCACCCCCCTGAGGAGTGGTGATCGGAGCTTTTAGAAATACTTTCGTTCGCCGGAGGCTTTCAAACGCGCTGGGTTCAATCCCAGCCAAGTTTCCCTTGAGGTACTGCTTCTCGCCGATTTCAATTGTTTCGATGTCCAGTTTTGCGCCAGATTCCTGAATGATCTTCAGGGTCGCGTCCATGATTTCGGGGCCGATGCCGTCGCCGTGGGCGACTGTTATTGCAGTGGAAAATGCCATATTGAGGTTATTCTTCTATCTAAATGCAAGGTATGAAAACGCCGGAACGCGAATTTATTCATGAAACACCACCATAACAACTAGCCGGGGGGCTTTATTGCAAAACGCTGCCGAATTTGTCGGTGGATCGAGAAACGTCTTTTGATCTGGGGCGGAAGGCCAGGCCAGCGCACACTTAAGTGCCTTTGATACCAAGGACTTCCATCAGGAAGTCATCATTCCAACCACAGATTCTGCGTTTCATGGCGAGGCTTTCTTTGCCAGGATGTTGCTTCAGCAGAGATAATGTGAAGCGTCGGAGCCATGCG
>Ga0209702_10000999_pt1 | contig 57391 bp, 59 predicted proteins | sample FRY01_FD_187210 | JGI IMG/M metagenome (GOLD analysis project Ga0209702, IMG submission 187210) | Freshwater microbial communities from Lake Fryxell liftoff mats and glacier meltwater in Antarctica - FRY-01 (SPAdes) (version 2) | ecosystem: Environmental > Aquatic > Freshwater > Ice > Glacier...
GGAATCCGCGGGTCTTCAATCGCTTCAATGTGATCCAGAAATGCCATCGCCATAAAAGGGCTCCTTCCGGAGCCCTACTGAATCGATCGCAAACCAAATTGCATTAACTATTTATGATTCCGCCCTGTGGGCGGCGCTAAGCTGCAAACGCTGTGCCCGCTGGACGCTACAATCTCTGTCGGCAATTCGACGGCAAGTGTCAGATTGGTGGCATGATCATGGGCAAACGTATCTTAGCTTTCCTGCGGAACTCGCGTGGATCAATGGCAATCGAAACGGCTATCGTTGCGCCTGTATTGGTGCTGCTATCTCTGGGTACTTTTGATGTCAGCAAAATCGTCGCCCGCCAGCACGAACTACAGACTGGTGCTTCAGAGGGTGAAATCATCGCAATGGCAGCGGCGCAAGGGGCAACCACCAACGCCGCGGAGATTCAGACGATTATTGCGAACTCGCTCAATCTACCGGCGGAAAAGGTGGTTGTTCAACGCCTATACCGCTGTGACGCAAGCACCAATCGAGTGGCCACAAAGACGGATTGCGGAAGCAATGCTGTCGTCACTTCTTACATACAGATAAGAATTTCAGACACTTATACGCCAGTATGGACTCAATTTGGTGTTGGGGGGCCGATCAACTTCAGTGTCAATCGGATGGTGGTGTTGTTATCATGAAAAATCGCGCAAATCATTCTCGACTGATGGCAGACACCAGTGGAGCCATTGCAATTGAATTTGCAATTCTTGGGCCGCTGCTGATCACGATGATGTTCGGCGTGTTTCAAGTCGGAATCTATATGCAAAACTACAATGCGGTGCGATCTCTCGGCTCTGATGCCGGCCGCTTCGTGATGATCGAATTTCAAAAGGGCAATGACGTTGCCAATCAGGACATTCAGTCGGTGATCCGCGGCGTAGCGGTAAACCCTCCATACATGCTCGATCCCGATAGGCTGGAAATCATCACATCAACGGTGGGAACTTCACGCGTCACGGGCGCTAAAGAGATTTCGGTTCAGATAGACTACACGCTTGATGACATCCTGCCGTTCGTCGCCCTTCCTTTGAACACCATTTCCTACACTCGGCCAATCTTCGTGGTCGATGCAGATGGCGATACGGGCGACGAGGATTTATCAGAGACCGGACCTTGACGGCCTGATCGCGCCGCCAAGGCGGATAATCTGAATTCAAGCACGAGATTCAATCGCAAAGTTTACATCACGATCCGGTGTCAGCGATAACAGACCTTCTTCGCCGCCTCGACAATCGCCGTACTGTTCAGCAGCGCAATCTTCTCCAAATTGGCGGCATAAGGCAGCGGCACATCGACGTTGCACACCCGCAGAACCGGCGCATCGAGATGGTCAAAACCGTCTTCCATGCAGATTGAAATGATTTCAGAGGCGATTGAGCAGGTCGGCCAGCCTTCTTCCGCCACAATCACGCGGTTGGTCTTGGCCAGACTGTCCAGCACTGCCTGCTTATCGAGCGGGCGCAGGGTGCGCAGATCGATAACTTCGGCATCAATACCCTCGCCAGCCAATTGCTCAGCTGCCTCCAGCGCCATGCCAACGCCAATGGAATAGGACACGATGGTCACATCGGACCCTTCGCGCATGATCCGCGCTTTGCCGATAGGCAGGACGTGATCATCCAGTTCGGGTAATTCAAAATTACGGCCGTAAACCAGCTCGTTTTCAAGGAATACGACCGGATCTTCACAGCGAATCGCGGCCTTCAAAAGGCCCTTGGCATCGGAAGAATCATAAGGCGCAATCACGATCAAGCCGGGCACGCTGGCGTACCACGGGCCATAATTCTGGCTGTGTTGCGCGCCAACGCGGCTGGCCGCACCATTGGGGCCGCGAAATACGATTGGACAGCGCATTTGGCCGCCGGACATATAATTGGTCTTGGCCGCCGAATTGATAATGTGGTCAATTGCCTGCATCGCGAAATTGAAGGTCATGAATTCGACAATCGGACGCAAACCGCCCATCGCCGCGCCGGTACCGATCCCGGCAAAGCCATATTCGGTAATCGGCGTATCGATCACCCGCTTGGGGCCGAATTCCGCCAACAGACCTTGAGTGACTTTATAAGCGCCCTGATACTCGGCGACTTCCTCACCCATCACAAACACACGGTCATCGCGGCGCATTTCTTCGGCCATGGCGTCACGAAGTGCGTCGCGCACGGTTACGGTCGCCATATTGGTACCGTGAGGGATTTCCGGGTCTCGCTTGGGCTGAGACTGGGCAGGCGCTGTTATTGCCGCCGGAGCAGACTCCACAACCACCTCTGCGGCAGCAGCGGCTGGCGCAGGTACCGCATCATCATCATCGTCGCTAGACAGCATCGCGATTACGGTACCGACAGCGACGTTCTCAGTACCCTCGGCGATCAAAATCTTGCCAACGGTACCTTCGTCAATAGCTTCGAATTCCATCGTCGCCTTGTCGGTCTCAATCTCCGCGAGAATATCGCCAGGGCCGACCTGATCGCCCTCTTTAACCAGCCATTTGGCCAGAGTGCCCTCCTCCATCGTTGGAGAAAGCGCAGGCATTTTGAGTTCGACAGCCATCAGTAGGACTCCACCAACACGTCAGTATACAGTTCGGCTGGATCCGGTTCGGGTGAACTTTCGGCAAAGTCAGCAGCCTGCGCCACGCGGGCGCGGATAGCCTTGTCGATTGCCTTGATTTCTTCTTCGGTCTTGCCGCGTTCGGCCAGTTCTTTTTTGATCCGTTCGATCGGATCATTGTGTTCGCGCTGGTCCTGAACTTCCTCGCGGGTGCGGTATTTCGCCGGGTCAGACATGGAATGACCGCGGTAACGATAGGTGTTGAGTTCCATCAGCACCGGCCCCTTGCCATCGCGAACGTGGGCAAAGGCAATTTCAGCAGCGGCGCGAACTTCCAGCACGTCCATGCCGTTCACATCCATTCCGGGAATGCGGAAGGCTGTTCCGCGGCGATAGAATTCGGTTTCAGCAGAGCTGCGCTTGACCGCAGTGCCCATCGCGTAACCGTTGTTCTCGATCACAAATACGATCGGCAGGTTCCACAATGCCGCCATGTTGAAGGTTTCGTAGACCTGCCCCTGATTGGCCGCGCCATCGCCGAAATAGGCAAGACATAGTCCGCCATCTTCACGGTATTTATGCGCTAGGGCCAATCCTCCGCCCAATGAAACCTGAGCGCCAACAATCCCGTGGCCGCCATAAAATTTATGCTCGGTCGAGAACATGTGCATCGACCCGCCCTTGCCCTTGGAAATACCCGCCTGACGTCCGGTCAATTCCGCCATAATTACGGTGGGATCGATGCCAAAGGCAAGCATGTGACCATGATCGCGGTAACCAGTGATGACGCTGTCGAGCCCTTCGCTGAGAGCTGACTGTAAGCCAACGGCAACAGCTTCCTGACCGATATACAAATGGCAAAAACCGCCGATCAGGCCCAGGCCATAAAGCTGGCCAGCCTTCTCCTCGAAGCGGCGGATCAGCAACATTTGTTCGTAAAAACCGAGCAATTGCTCATCACTCGCGTCGAAACGCTTATTCTCTTCATGCGCCAGCTGCAGGCTACGGAGGGCAAAGTCCTCGTCACTTTCAACGGCTTTACCCTTAGCCGCCGATTTGGCTGCTGGTTTTGCTCCAGCTTTAGGGGTCGCCTTCAGGGCGGCTTTGGTAGTCCGTGCGGGTTTGGCCAATGCTGGGGTCCTCAAACTGTCGTGAACAGGAGTAATCGGGCGAGTGCCCATCATCCATCAATACGCCGCAATCTATGGCGCAAGCATGCGTCTCGCGCAACGCCTATGCATACGAAATCCGTAACGGCAAGGTCCGACGCGGCGCAATTCGTTTTGAACTGTCCGAAGTGTTCGAACAACGAATGGAAAGTGGATCAGTCTTCGTCCAGAATCAGGACAACTTCGTCTTCGTGCACAACATTGAAATCGCGGCGCAGTTGCTCGCCAACCATGTCAGCATTAGCGTTTTCCGGATTTAACAATGCAACCTGGTTGGCCAAGGCGTCATGTTCGCGCTGCAATGTTTCAATCCGGTCTTCACGCTGCTCCAGCACCTGCAAGCTTTCACTCCATGAAAGCAGCCCGGTGGGTCCGGCGATTGCAAGACCGCCAAGCAGAAATAGCAGCGCAAGGGCTAGCCCCTGCGTCCACTGCTCCTTCGGCAGGCTGATCCGATGCCCCTCTCGCGTCATTAATCTACTAGAATCATAGTTAACTCATCGATTCAAGCGGTATTTGTAATTGTTGTGCCATAAGTTAGCCAGTTGGAGCTTTGACAGACACCACTTCGCCGGTCTATATAGTTTCTATTGTAACTACTTTAGGAACCTTCCCATGGCTGATTTGTTCGAAAACCCCATCGGCCTAGACGGCTTTGAATTTGTCGAATTCAGCGCGCCGAAAAAAGGTCAGCTGGAGCCCGTTTTTGAAGCAATGGGCTTTGCTCTGGTGGCCCGCCACAGATGCAAGGATGTCCAACTTTGGCGTCAGGGCGGTATCAATCTGATCGCCAATTACGAACCCAGAAGCCCAGCTGCCTATTTCGCTGCAGAACACGGCCCGTCCGCTTGCGGCATGGGTTTCCGCGTCCGCGACGCGAAGCACGCATACGAGGCTGCGCTTGAGCGCGGCGCTGAGCCGGCCGAAACCCAGACCGGTCCGATGGAATTGCGCATTCCAGCTATCCGAGGAATTGGCCATTCGTTGATCTATCTGATCGACCGCTATGCCGACGAAGGCAGCACCGGCCTATCGATTTATGATATCGATTTTATCTATGAAGACGGCGTAGATAGGTGGCCAGTTGGCGCAGGGATGAAGGTGATCGATCACCTGACCCACAACGTCTACGGCGGCCGAATCGCGCATTGGGCATCCTTTTATGAGCGGATCTTCAATTTCCGCGAAATCCGCTTTTTCGACATCAAAGGCGAATATACCGGCCTCACCTCCAAGGCGATGACTGCGCCCGACGGCAAAATCCGCATCCCTCTGAATGAAGAAGGCGCCGGGGGCGGAGGTCAGATCGAGGAATATCTGCGCCAGTATAATGGCGAAGGCATCCAGCACATCGCCCTGTCGAGCGAAAACCTCCTTTCCTCGTGGGACAAGCTGAAGGCGTTCGGCACACCCTTCGCCAGCGCGCCGCCTGCAACCTATTACGAAATGCTGGAGGAACGCTTGCCCGGCCACGGCGAGCCGGTAGAAGAATTGCAAAAGCGCGGCATCCTGCTGGACGGATCGACCGAGAACGATGATCCCCGCCTGCTGCTGCAAATCTTCGGCCAGACCACGATCGGGCCGGTGTTTTTCGAATTCATCCAGCGTAAGAAGGATGAAGGTTTCGGCGAGGGCAATTTCACTGCCTTGTTCAAGAGCATCGAGGCAGACCAGATGAAGCGCGGCGCGCTCAAGACCGGTGACAAGGAGCCAGCGCAATGACCGCTCATCCCATCAAATTGGGCGGCGTCCATCACGCCGCCTATCGGTGCAAGGATGCCAAGGAAACGGTAGAATGGTATGGCCGCATTTTGGGGATGGAATACACTTCCGCCTTCTCGGAGGATAAGGTGCCATCCACCGGGGAAAACGACCCCTACATGCATGTCTTCCTCGATGCGGGTAACGGCAACGTGCTGGCGTTCTTTGAATTGCCGACGCAGCCGGACATGGGCCGCGATGAGAACACCCCGGTGTGGGTGCAGCATCTCGCCTTCAAAGTCGGTTCGGAAAAGGAATTGCTGGCGGCCAAAGATCACATCGTGAGCGCAGGCGTAGACGTGCTTGGGCCCACGCACCACGGCATTTTCAAATCGATCTATTTCTTCGATCCCAACGGCCACCGCATCGAACTTGCCGCCGACATCGGAACGCCCGAACAATATGCTGAATTAAAACGAGTCGCGATGCCAATGCTGGAAGAATGGAGCCAGACAAAAAAGGCGCCCCGCCACGCTGATTGGCTGCATTCCGCCAATGAATAAGCAGTTGGCCAGTTAGAGGTACACGGCCGCCCAGCGGCTGGACTCCGTAACGAATTCAATCCACGCCCGTTGCCTAGCGAAATGGGAGACTAACCAGCGTGAACTACGTCGATACGATTGTGGGCCAATTGCAAAGCATGGCCGAAAGCTTCGTTACCACATTGCCAAGCCTGGTCATCGCGCTGATTGTCCTGATTATAACTTGGCTGATCGCCAAATTCGCGGTCCGTATCGCGGACGCAATAACCGGCAAAAGCAGCCTGCGCCCCAGCCTGAAAAACCTGATCGACACATTGGTGAAGCTGGCCATCTGGCTGGTCGGCCTGATGCTGACGATGATTATTATGCTTCCGGGCTTCACGCCCACCAGCCTGATCGCAGGCCTTGGGATCGGCGCGGTTGCGATCGGTTTTGCATTCCAGGATATTTTCGAAAACTTCCTCGCCGGCGTGCTGATCATGCTGCGCGAGAAAATGCGCAATGGTGATATCATCGAATGCGAAGGCATTACTGGCAAGGTCGAGCACATCACCCTGCGCGAAACCTATACCGTTTCCGCCCTGTCCAACACCTTTATTGCGGTCAAAAACGAGAACCATGGCAGATGAAACAATTCTGTCTTGCGTAGAAGCTTCTTGTCGATGTTCAAAGGGTGTTTCGTTGGCGATGAGGTGAAGTCATTCGAAATTGTGATGAGCGCATCTGCCCCAACTTCTCGCGCAATCGAAAGATACTTTTCTACTTGATCCTTGCGTAGCTTGCCGTTGCCTACCTTCGCTTCAATCAATGCCCGCCAAACACTCTTGCCGGTCTTGATTACAAGCAAGCCATCGGGCCGACAATTTGGGTCGCTACATTTTTCGAAGCTCACTTCAGTGAACGCTTCCACCCGAGTACGGGCGCCAACAGGTCGTCCGATTGGCTTCAAGACAGCGTCTGCGAACTCTAATATGTGCGCCATGGTCGCCAGAAGTATTGAGAGTGTGCGCCCCTCTTTCGAACTATCTGCCAGTACCGGAAAGAGCCTTGCTGGCTCACCCTTGCCATTCAACTCAACAAGCCCGCTAAGTTTCATTCGCCCACTCCCAATGACTTAAAGAACCATTGAGTTATGACGCAGGTGAGTCATTTCGGAAAGTGTAAAGCATAATCACCGACTTTTGGGCTTGCCGGGCTAACACGATGTCAGTTCGAAAGCCCGAAAGTTATCCGGTCGGCAGGCGTCCTGACCGCCCTATTGTTTGGCAGAACAAGAGCAAATCGATGCCCTACGCGGAATCTAGGCCAAAATGCACAAGTTGCGGTGGGCGCGATGTTAAGTGCGGGCCGGTGGAGCGTTACTAATTTTGAAGTTAGACAGAATGTTAGACAGCGTGACTTTGCTGCTACACAATCCCTCTAAGTTATTGATTTATGGTGCGCCCGACAGGATTTGAACCTGTGGCCCCCAGATTAGGAATCTGGTGCTCTATCCGACTGAGCTACGGGCGCACTCGAAGCGTGGTTTAGAGACGCATTCGCGCGGTTGCAATCAGTTCAAATCTTCTGGTGGGGCAACCGGGAACGGTAGAGGGGCGACGGAAATGCCTTCATCGGCCAAATCTTTCGCTTCCTGCATGGTCGCTTGCCCGTGAATGCTGGCGCTATCTGCCTCGCCGTAATGCATCGCTCGGGATTTCTCTGCGAATTTGTCGCCAACCCAGGTACTCTCCTTCAAGGCCTTGGTCTGCGCTTTTGCGAGCGCGTGCATCGCCTTGGCTACTTCTGGCGGCATGACTGCGTTGGAGACAGGCGTAGCGGTTTCTTGCGCTGACTGCTCGGCGCTGCTCATTTCGCTGGTCAATTCAGGCGCCACTTGAACGCGCCGGTTACCCTTCGTCGGAACTGCAGGTGCCATCGGTGCCTTGATAATTTCTGCTGATCCGCATTCAGGGCAAGCCAGAAATCCGCGCGCAGACTGGCTCGCATAGTCATCGGATGAACCAAACCAGCCTTCGAACCGGTGGCCGCTATCGCAGGAAAGATCGAATACAATCATTGCTGCGATGACTTAGGGATATCGCGCCGATTGGCAAGGCTGGGAAGCTGGCGGCGCACATCGGCGATGCGGCCCATATCGATATCGGCAAAGCCAAGTCCGGCTTCCTCGCCCATATCCAGCAACACCTCGCCCCAAGGGTCGATCACCAGACTATGTCCATAAGTCGCGCGGCCATCGGCATGCTGCCCGGTCTGCGCAGCAGCCACGACAAATGCGCTCGCCTCGATTGCCCTGGCGCGCTGTAGCACGTGCCAATGCGCACGGCCGGTAGGAACAGTGAACGCGGCAGGTATCGCGATGACATCACACCCCGCCCTGCCCAATGCTGCGAATAATGCCGGAAAGCGGATGTCGTAACAGATGGTCAGTCCCAATCGGCCAAGCGGCGTTTCGGCCGTCACCACCTCGTTTCCTGCCTTATACGCATTGGATTCACGCCAACTCTCGCCGCTAGCCAAATCGACGTCGAACATGTGCATCTTGTCATAGCGGGCGACGACGGCACCGCGATCGTCGATCACCAGGGAGCGGTTGGCCCAGCCATCACCTTGACCAGCAACAGCGAGTGACCCCAGCGCAATCCAGATTCCATTTACGCGCGCAGCGTCACAAACCGCCGTTAGCACCGGATTTTCAGTCTCAGGCACGACATGCAAGGCCGCCCGCTTGCGGTCACGGTCAAGCAAGCCAGACATTTCCGGGGTGAACAGCATCTGCGCCCCGCCCGCCTTGGCAGCAGCAGCTGCAGCAATAATTAACGAAGCATTTTCTGCCGGATCAATCCCGGTAGTCATCTGCAAAATGGCAATCCGCGGCATCAGTCAGCCTATCCGGCCAACAATTCGTCAAGCCTACCGCCGCGTTCCAGCGCGGATAGTTCGTCGGAACCGCCAACATGAATCTCACCGATAAATATCTGCGGTACCGTGCGCGCAGTGGGCGCGCGGGCCAGCATCTCATTCTTTTTGGGGCCGCCCATAGTGATATCGTGCTCGCTATATTCAGCGTCCTTTTTGTCGAGCAATTTCTTCGCGCGGTAGCAATAACCGCAGCCAAATTTGGTATAAATGTCGATGGTTGGCATTGTAATTCAGGTTCCTTTGTAAACGCGTGTGATTTTCCTATGCCGGAAAATCTTGCAAGGTGCAGGTCAATTCCTATCTTAGAGGCAGCCGCGTGCGCCGCAATGGGCACGAGGTTCCGCCGGTATGGTGCCGTATTATGCGGGCTGTGCCTATTCAGATTGCTCAAAAGAGGATTTGTTACGATGTCACGCTTTGATTTTACCCCCTATCGCCGCTCCACCGTCGGTTTTGACCGTCTGTTCGATTTACTCGAGAGTCAGGCACGTGTCAGCGGCGGGGACAATTATCCGCCCTTCAACATTCAGAAACAGGGCGAAGACAATTACCGCATTACGCTCGCCGTCGCCGGGTTCAAGCCCGCCGATATAGACATCACTGCCCAGCAAAACTTGCTGGTTGTCCAAGGCAAGAAGCGCGACGAGAGCGACGGTGATGGAGAAATGCTGCATCTTGGCATCGCCAATCGCGGTTTCGAACGCAGGTTCGAACTGGCCGATTTTGTTCGGGTTGAAAATGCCCGGTTGGAAGACGGCCTGCTTAACATCGACCTGGTTCGCGAAGTCCCGGAAGCGATGAAGCCCAAGAAGATCACGGTCAATGGTCAGACAAATCTCGGAATCGTGAGAACGGATGACGACCACACCCAGATTGAACAAAGCCCGACCGAGAAGGGCAGCGCCAACGCCGCCTGATTGCGATCAGCCGACCAAGCAAAACGGCCCTCTTCGAGAGGAGCGGGCCGTTTTCATACGGCCTGAAAAGGAGGCGGACCATAAAGATCCGCCCCCACGGCGCCGAAGCGCCGCATGCCCGGGTTTTATCGTCCGGGTCGCAGAAGACGATGAAGCCCGGGACAAGCTGGAAATCCCCCCGATCAAGCAATTTAAAGGTTCCCCCCAAGGAACTTGCTTGATTTCATCTTGATGCGCCAAAAGTCTGAAAAAAGAAAGAACATAAATTTGATTGCCGAATAGACGAGATAATACGAAATTCTCTGGCTATGTTTTTGAGTGATAGTGGCCGCGAAGCAGTCTCAGGTAGATTCACGTGATCATGCGCAATAACGCTTCGTATTATACTAACCGCGACTGCCGCAGTGCTGCTGCAATAAACCCATCAAACAATGGATGGGGATCGAATGGCCGGGACTTCAGTTCAGGATGGAACTGCACGCCGACAAACCACGGATGATCAGGCCGCTCGACGATTTCGGGCAGCAACCCGTCGGGCGACATACCGGAAAAAATTAGACCACCTGACTCAAGCGCTTCGCGGTAGGCCACATTGACCTCGTAGCGGTGGCGGTGGCGTTCGGAAATTTCGGTCGCGCCGCCGTAAATTGCGCTGACCTGACTGTTCCCGGCCAGCTTCGCAGGATAAGCGCCGAGCCGCATAGTGCCGCCCATGTCACCGCCAGATTCGCGCTGCTGTAGACCTTCCTTGCTCATCCATTCGGTAATAATGCCAACAACCGGTTCCTCGGTCGCTCCGAATTCAGTGGAAGACGCTCCGCCGTGTCCAGCCGCGCGCGCTCCTTCGACGCAGGCCATCTGCATACCGAGGCAAATACCGAAGAAGGGTACATTGCGTTCGCGGGCAAAACGGACACTGGCTATCTTTCCTTCAGAGCCGCGTTCGCCAAAACCGCCAGGCACCAGAATTGCATCTAGCGGTTCCAGCTGAGCGGTGATGTCGCCAACTTCCTGTTCGAAAATCTCAGCATCGATCCAGCGAATGTTTACCTTCACCCGATTGGCAAGGCCGCCATGGATCAATGCCTCGTTAAGCGACTTATAAGCGTCCTGCAGTCCGACATATTTGCCGACAACGCCGATCGTGACCTCTCCTTCCGGATTGAAGTAGCGGTCAGTTACATCATCCCAGCGGGACAGATCGGGGTCTGGCGCGTCAGCGATACCGAATGCGCGAAGCACCTGAGTATCCAGACCTTCTTCATGATATTGCAGCGGCACCGAGTAAATTGACGGCGCATCAAGCGCTGGAATAACGGCTTCCGGGCGAACATTGCAGAATTGCGCGATTTTGTTGCGATCGCTCTGGGGGATAAAGTGCTCGCTGCGGCACAGCAATATGTCCGGTTTAATGCCCAGACCCGCCAATTCGCGCACGGAATGCTGAGTCGGCTTGGTTTTCAGCTCACCCGCTGCGGCGATATAGGGCACCAGCGTTACGTGCACGCTCAGCGTTTGGAGCGGCTCCAACTCGTTCCGCAATTGACGGATCGCCTCCATGAACGGCAACGATTCGATGTCGCCAACGGTGCCGCCAATTTCGCACAAGACGAAATCCAGATCGTCCGTCTCTGCCAATGCGAATTCTTTGATTGCATCGGTAACATGCGGGATCACCTGGACGGTTGCACCCAGATAATCCCCGCGCCGTTCGCGCGCGATGATCTTCTGATAAATCCAGCCACTAGTCACATTGTCAGACTGCCGCGCAGATACGCCGGTAAAGCGTTCGTAATGCCCCAGATCAAGGTCGGTTTCGGCCCCGTCATCGGTCACATAGACCTCACCATGTTGATACGGGCTCATCGTGCCCGGATCGACATTGAGATAGGGATCGAACTTGCGAATACGGACCTTATAGCCGCGCGCCTGCAGCAGCGCCGCAAGGCTTGCTGCCATTAAACCTTTGCCGAGCGAGGAGACCACGCCGCCGGTAATAAAAATGAACCGCGCCATGGGAGTTGGGCCTTAAGGTTCCAAACGGAGTCGGGGCAAGCGAATTGCATCAGCGAATTGCCGCAATCCACAGCTATGCGTTAAATTAGCTTACTCGGTCGCGCCCGAGAGCGGGTCATCTGACGCCGGTACATCTTCTGCATTATTCGCTGGAACCGCCGTAGAACCGGGAATTTCACCGGCTTGTTGCGCCAACGGATCTTGCTCCGCCGTTACCGAACGGTCGAGTGTCGAAGTAATATCGTCCCCGCTGGTCGTCTTCACAGCCACGGCTGCCATCACGATTGATAATACAACAAAGCTGACCGCGAGCCATTTGGTTGCCCGGGTCAGGAAATCAGCCGCGCCGCGCGCGCTCATCAACCCGCCGGGGCTGCCGCCCCCGCCAATACCAAGGCCGCCGCCTTCCGAACGCTGCATCAGGATAACGCCAACCAGTGCGGCAGCGACAATTGCCTGAACAACGGTAAGGAAAAGAAATAGGGACATGGATTGGTTTCTCTAATTGCTTGAAGTGTAATGTAAGGCCGCCATCGCTTAAGAGCAAGCTGCGGCGATGATAGGGGTGGGATTACTCGGGCAAATCAGCCGCTGCCAGAACAATTCCGAGGAAGCTCTCGGCCGTAAGACTAGCGCCACCAACTAACGCCCCGCCCACTTCATCCGCACTGAGCAATTCCAATGCGTTGTCGGGTTTAACCGATCCGCCATACAATATCCGCACGCCTGAGCCGGCTTCTTCGCCGTAAAGACTGACCAGCAATGCGCGAATCGCAACATGTATCGCGCCAATATCATCAACTGTCGGCGTGCGTCCGGTACCAATCGCCCAGATTGGCTCATACGCGACAGTCAGCATCTCGGCCGCATTGTCGACCTTATCAGGCAAAGAAGCCTGCAATTGCGCTGTGACGAATTTCTCCGCTTTACCTGAATCGCGAGTTTCTTCTGATTCGCCGCAGCACAGAATAATGCGTAGCCCGTTATTCAACGCAGCATCTGCCTTCGATTTAACCAAGGTGTCGCTCTCAGCGTGATTCTGGCGCCGTTCACTATGGCCAAGAATCACGAACTTCGCCCCAGCATCGAGGACCATTGCCGACGAGACATCGCCAGTATACGCGCCGTCTTCAGCCGGATGACAATCCTGCGCGCCTACGCCGATCTGCTGAACTTCTTTATGAACCGCATGAATCAACGTGAATGGGGGCGCTAATGCGACCTCTACCTTCATAAGACGCTGCGATGCACGGTCGATAGCGCGTGCTTCCGAAAGCATGGAACGCGTGCCGTTCATCTTCCAATTACCGACGATATAGGGCCGTTCGGCCATAACGATTTCCTGAAATCTAAGATGGGTTTTTTGAGGTATATCTAGAATGTAAAATGATCGTAGTTATCCCAATACGGGGCCAGCGAGGGGTCCGCCTAGAGCGAAGTTGCTTCCACGTCAAAACACTTGGCAACCTGTTGCGACAACACCGCAGGACGGATAAGGCGTGCCGACCATATCTTAAATCACACGGGTAGTGCGTAACGCCTGCCGTCATATTCGGACTTGCCCAACGCCATGATCAGTGTTTTCCGCAAATTTCTCTCTTCCAAAATTGGCATCGCAGTTGCGCTCGCCTTTCTGGCGCTCATCGCTTTCGCATTTGCGGCGATGGATGTGTCCAGCAGCGGGACATTCGGCGGCGTTGCAGGCGGGGACCGCATTGCCGTGGTCGGTAGTGAGAAGATCGATTCGAATGAACTTGTCCGTTCGGCTAATTCAGCGGTTGATTCGGCAAGGCAAGAAAATCCGGCGATTTCAATGCCCGCGTTTCTTGAACAGGGCGGCCTGGATCAGGTTCTCGACCAAATTATCGATCGTTTCGCGATTGGCGGCTTTGCGGAGAAATACGGACTGCGCGCCGGTGAAAATCTGGTCAACAGCGAGATTATTGCGATTCCAGCATTTCGCGGTGCTGACGGAAATTTCGACGAACAGGCCTATCGCCGCACGCTCGCAAATCGCGGCCTGACCGATTCGATGGTCCGTGGCGACTTCGCAGACGGAATGCTCGCCCAACAACTCCTGGTGCCAGTTTCTTTCGGGGCAATAGTTCCTGATAAGCTGGTCAGTCATTACGCTGCTCTGCTGAAGGAGAAACGCGAAGGTGCCATTGGGCTCATTCCGAGTTTAGCATTTGCTCCCGAAGGCAAGCCAACCGACGCGCAATTGCAAGCATATTACACCGCTAATCGCGGCGATTACATCCGCCCGGAACGCCGGGTGATTCGTTATGCCAGCTTTGACGAAAGTGCGATTGGCGCTGAAGCGGAACCGACCGCTGAGGAAATTGCCGCCAGTTACGAAAGCAACCGCCAGGAATACATGCCAAGCGAGTCGCGAACCCTGAGCCAGTTGATCGTCCCCACACAGCAGGCCGCCAACGCAATCCGCGACCGGATACAAGGCGGCGGATCGTTTGAAGTTGCGGCAAGAGAGGCCGGGTTGGCTGCCGCCAAATTAGGTCCGCTTAGCAGCAAGGAAATGGCCGCCCAAACCTCGACCGCTGTTGCGCAAGCCGCCTTTGCGGCGGATTTACGCACGATCGCGGCCCCCGCCCGCAGCGGCCTAGGCTGGCACGTAACCCGCGTTGACGGAATCGAGAAACGGCCCGGCCGGAACCTTTCACAAGCCACACCGGACATTACCGCAGCGCTGCGTGTGCAAAAACGCCGCACCGCGCTGAATGATTTAACCGCATCGGTTGAGGAGCGGCTGGAAAGCGGAGAGGCATTGTCTGATGTTGCCCGGGAATTGAAGCTGGATATCCAGACTACCAAGCCGCTAACCGCCACCGGTCTGGTTTATGGTTCGCAGACTGAAACCGGCCCGCAAATCATCGGACCGGCCCTGCAAACTGCATTCTCGATGGAAGAAGGCGAACCGCAATTGGCCGAGGTTCAACGCGGTGTGAACTTCTTGATCTACGAAGTAGCCACAATCACCCCGTCCGCTGCTGCACCGCTTGCAGATATTCGCGAGGACGTAGCTCAGAGCTGGAAAATGGCCCAAGGTTCTAAGGCAGCGAAAGCCGCCGCCGACCGGATTTTGAAACGCCTGTCGGGCGGATCGACACTTGTTCAAGCCATGTCAGCCGAGAAGAAAACGCTGCCGCCAGTTGATTCCATTAAGCTGTCACGCGAACAATTGAGTGCCAGTGGACAGCAAGTTCCTGCCCCGCTCGCCCTGATGTTCAGCATGGCGGAAGGCACGGCCAAGAAGCTCGAAGCACCGCAGGATGCCGGTTGGTTTCTGGTCGATCTCAACGATATCGAAGCTGGCACAATCGCCAAAGACGATCCGGAATTTCTGCTGGCTCGCCGCGAATTAGGGGCCATGACAGGCCGCGAATATTCGGATCAGCTACGCACTGCAATGCGCGAAGAACTGGGCGTTGAACGTAATGCCGCAGCAATTGAAGCCGTCCGCAAACAACTCGCTGGCGAAAATTGAGCCCGCTTTGCTTCAGCCACTTTCGTTGAGCCAGAATATTTGAGGAAACTGAGATGACGGCGGCAGCCGGCCATTTGCCTGACAATGCCGATAATGCGCTGACCGCTCTCGGGGCGGGCCAGCATGCTCTTGTCTGGCGTAAGGTCGTCGCCGATACGGAAACTCCGGTCGGCGCGGCGCTGAAGCTGATCGAGCCAGGCCGCGGCGATTTCCTGCTGGAGTCGGTCGAGGGCGGCGAAGTTCGAGGGCGCTACAGCCTGTTGGGGCTAGACCCCGATCTGGTGTTCCGGGCTTCGGGTAACTCGGCTGAGATCAATCGCACATGGAAGGTGGACCGGGACGCTTATGCGCCCTCCCTGCAATCCACGATGGATGCACTCCGGTCGATGGTCACCGAATGCCGGATTGATGTGCCGGACGCTCTGCCTTCAGCGCTTGCCTGTCTGGTCGGCTATTTCGGATATGAAACCATCGGTCTGGTAGAGAAATTGCCCCGCGCGCCGGACAATCCGCTCGAATTGCCCGACATGCTGTTCGTGCGCCCGACCCTTATTCTGGTTTTCGACAGATTGAGCGAAGAACTGTTTGCGATTGCGCCCTTGTGGGCAGGCCAGGGCGAGCCCAGCCAAGCTGTCGAAGCAGCAGGCGAACGGATCGACGAGGCATTGCGGCGTCTTGCTCAGGCAGCGCCCTCTCCTGCCCCCGCCGCTGACTTGTCCGACATGGCCCTGTCTCCGGTGATGGCGGACGGACAATATCGCGAGATGGTGCTGCAGGCGAAGGAATATATCAAGGCGGGCGACATCTTCCAGGTGGTGCTGGCGCAGCGTTTCACTTGCCCTTTCCCACTTCCGCCATTGGCGCTGTACCGCGCCCTGCGGCGAGTTAATCCCTCGCCTTTCCTCTATTTTCTCGACCTACCCGGATTTGCCGTGGTCGGATCGAGCCCCGAAATCCTCGTCCGAGTGCGTGATGGCGAAGTAACCATCCGCCCGATTGCAGGAACGCGCCCGCGCGGTGCAAATGCTGCTAAAGATGATGCGGCGGAGGCCAGCCTGCTCGCCGATCCCAAAGAACGCGCTGAACATCTCATGCTGCTCGATCTGGGGCGCAATGATGTCGGCCGCGTGGCCAAGCGCGGCACCGTGGAAGTGACCGCCAGCTATACCGTCGAACGCTACAGCCATGTGATGCATATTGTCAGCAATGTGGTTGGCCAGTTGGACCCAGCTCATGATGCAATTGACGCAATGTTCGCCGGTTTTCCTGCGGGTACTGTCAGCGGCGCACCGAAAATCCGCGCCTGCCAAATTATCGCGGAATTGGAGCCCGAGACACGCGGCGCATATGCTGGCGGTGTCGGTTATTTCTCCCCTGACGGATCGGTCGACAGCTGTATCGTGCTGCGAACCGCCGTGGTCAAGGACGGCACGATGCATGTGCAGGCGGGCGCAGGCATAGTGGCCGATAGTGACCCGCTGTATGAACAGCGCGAATGCGAAGCCAAGGCCGGGGCGCTGATCGCCGCTGCCCGCGAAGCGGCGCGCATCGCCAGCGAGCCAGGATTTGGGCAGTGATTTATATGGGCACGAGATACATCGCCGCATTGGCCCTATTCACGCTCGCCGCCTGTAATCAGGAACCTGCTGGCGAGCCGGTAATGCGGATGGAAATCGGCAGTGATGAGGCTCAGGTTCTCAGCACCGCCAAACCCGAAGCCGCCGGGCCTAAAATCGCCTCTGCCTGCACCAGCGTTACGTTTGAGGATGTTGCGCTGACGCACTGCATTGCCAATCCGACCAAGCACCGCGTTTCGATGGATCTGGGGCCGAAGGGCAATGCGCCTTACCGCAGCTTCGCTAATCTGGCTGCAGCACGCGCCGCCGATGCGCCGACAGTCGCCTTTGCCTTCAATGGCGGGATGTATGACGGCGAAGGCAAACCCATCGGCTATTATGTCGAGAGCGGTGACCGGCTGAAAGAACTCAGCCGCTCTGATGGCCCAGGCAATTTCCACCTGAAGCCCAATGGCATCTTTTACGGCACCGGCGGAAAATGGCGAATTCGTGCATCGGAAGAATTCTATACCTTGGTCGGCGACCGCCCTGAATTCGGCACCCAATCAGGCCCGATGCTGGTTATTAACGGCGAATTGCACCAGGAGATAACGCAAGACGGCCCATCGCGGATGGTCCGCAACGCTGTGGGCGTGGACAAGGAAGGCCGCGCGCATTTCGTGATCTCGGAAAGCCCGCTGTCATTTGGCAAGCTGGCGCGGTTCTATCGCGATGTCCTGAAAACCCCTAATGCGCTATATCTGGATGGCAGCGTTTCGGCATTGTGGGACCCGGCGAGCGGCCGAATGGATTATCGCGCACCCATCGGCCCGATGATCGTGGTCGAAACAAAGGGAGATTGATGTGGCTTACGAACGCACACTCTATCCGCGAATCGAACCGTTCGAAGCCGGGACGCTCGAGGTAGGCGGCGGTCATACGCTTTACTGGGAACGCTGCGGAACACGCGGCGCGAAACCGGTGGTGTTTCTGCACGGCGGGCCGGGTTCGGGCTGCAGCGCCGACCAGCGCCGACAATTCGACCCCGAACTATACGATATCCTGCTGTTCGATCAGCGTGGTTGCGGGCGTTCCACGCCCTATGCCAGCCTCGATAACAACACCACATGGGACATCGTGGCGGACATCGAACGCCTGCGCGAAATGTGCGGCCACGAAACATGGCAAGTGTTTGGGGGAAGCTGGGGTTCCACCCTGGCCCTGTCCTATGCCCAGACCCATCCCGAACGCGTCAGCGAGCTGGTGCTGCGTGGAATTTTCCTGGCGCGCCAGCAGGAATCCGACTGGCTCTATCGCTATGGCGCCAGCGAAATTTACCCCGAAGGCTGGGCCGAATTTGCGGGCCATATTCCGGAAGAAGAGCGCGGCGATCTGATCGAAGCCTATCACCGCAGGTTGACCAGCGACGATCCGCAGGTGCAACTCGCCGCCGCCAAGGCGTGGAGCACCTGGGAAGGACTGACTGTAACGCTGCTGCCTGATCCCGGAATGATGGCAGAATTCACCGAGGATAGTGACGCCATTGCCATCGCGCGGATCGAAAACCATTATTTCCGGCATGATTGCTGGCTGGGTGAAGGCCAATTGTTGGCCAATGCTGGCAGGCTTTCGGGCATTCCAGGGATCATCGTACAGGGCCGCCATGATTGCTGCACGCCGCCGTCCGCCGCCTTTGCACTGCAGCAGATCTGGCCGGATGCGGATTTGCGCATTATCCCCAACGGCGGCCATGTGTTTACCGAACCTGGCATTACCGATGGCCTGATCCGTGCGAGCGATTATTTCGCCGGCAAATCCGCATGAGCCCTGCACATCGTTTCTGGAAGAACTGACACCTTGATCCTAGTCATCGACAATTACGACAGCTTCACCTTCAACCTAGTCCATTATCTGATGGAACTGGGTGCGGATGTGCGGGTGGAACGCAATGACGCTCTGTCGGCTGCTGAGGCCGTCAAAAGCGGCGCAAGGGGCGTGCTGATCTCTCCCGGCCCCTGTACTCCAAACGAAGCTGGCATCAGCCTTGATCTGGTCGCGGCTTGCGCAGACGCGGAATTGCCCTTGTTGGGCGTGTGCCTTGGACATCAGGCCATCGGGCAGCATTTTGGCGGCAAGGTGGTTCGCGGCGGATTGATGCATGGCAAAACCTCGCCGGTGAAGCATGATGGCAGCGGCGTGTTCACGGGCCTGCCCTCGCCCTTCATCGCCACGCGCTATCACTCGTTGATCGTCGAGGATATTCCTGCCGTGCTGGAGGTCAACGCCACGAGCGAGACCCCTGGGCTGGACGGCACCGCTGTGATGGGCTTCCGCCACGCCAGCTTGCCGATCCACGGCGTGCAATTCCATCCCGAAAGCATAGCGACCGAGCACGGCCACGCATTGCTGGCCAATTTCATGGGCCTATGCGATCTTGAAGCGAAGGTATTGGCATGAAAAACCTCCCAACCGCCGACCAACATCTGACCGAAGTTGAAGCCGAGCAAATTTTCAGCGCCATTCTTGACGGCGAAGTAAGCGACGAAGAAATCGCGCGCTTTCTCACAGTGTTATCCGAACGCAGCGAAACATCCGAAGAAATCGCCGGAGCGGCGCGAGCTTTGCGGGCACGCTTGATTCCAATCGAAGCGCCTGACAATGCAATCGACGTTTGCGGCACAGGCGGCGATGGACATCATACGCTCAACGTCTCGACCGCGGTCAGCCTGGTGGTCGCGGCGGCGGGCGTACCAGTGGCGAAGCATGGCAACCGTGCGGCGTCATCTAAATCGGGCGCCGCAGACACGCTGGAAGCCTTGGGTCTCGATATGGAGGCCGCAGGACGCACTGCTGAAAAAACCCTCGCAGATATCGGCATTTGCTTCCTGTTCGCCAAGAACCATCACCCGGCGATGGGCCGTATCCAGCCCATTCGCCAGAAACTGGGCATCCGGACGATTTTCAACCTGATGGGGCCACTGTCCAACCCCGCCGGGGTCAAGCGGCAGCTGATCGGCATCGCCCGCCCCGCCTATGTGCCAATCTACGCGGCAGCCAAGGCGAAACTTGGTACAGAACGGACGATGATCGTGTCGGGTGACGAAGGGCTGGACGAGCTAAGTCTGGCAGGCGGCAATGAAGTGGCCGATGTTCACGGCGACAGCTTCGAGATGAAGCGCGTTGATGCGTCGGTCATCGGGGTTGAGCATGCTCCGGTAGAGGCCATTCGCGGCGGAGCTGCGGCGCATAATGCCAAGGCGCTGCTGGCGCTCCTGCAAGGCACGCCCGACCCCTACCGCGATGCGGTGGTGTTCAATGCGGCGGCATCTCTGATGGTGGCCGGCACGGCGAATGACTGGGAAGACGGCGCAGCGCAGGCTGCCGAAGCGCTGGATAGCGGCGCCGCGAAGGCCTTACTCGAACGCTGGATTACGTTAGCCAAATGAATAAACTCAACGAAATTTGCATCACCAAGCGCGAAGAAGTGGCCGCGCGCAAAGCGGCGACATCGCTATCAGAACTGGAAGCGCGTGGCGCCCAACAGGGCGCGCCGCGTGGTTTCCGAGCTGCGTTGGCCGCCAAATCCGCAACCGGCTTCGGCCTGATCGCAGAAATCAAGAAAGCTTCACCTTCCAAAGGATTGATTCGCGGCGATTTTAAACCTTCTGAACATGCCGCCGCCTATGAACAAGGCGGCGCGGCCTGCCTGTCCGTTTTGACGGATGCGCCCTATTTTCAGGGGCATGAAGATTATCTGGTTGAGGCACGAGCTGCCTGCACCCTGCCGGTATTGCGCAAGGATTTCATGGTCGACACCTGGCAAGTTGCCGAGGCCCGCGCCATTGGCGCTGATGCGATCCTGATCATTGTCGCTGCGCTGGAAGATAGCGCGATGGTAGATATCGAAGCCGCGGCAATGCAGCATGGCATGGATGTGCTGATTGAGGTGCATGACGAGGCAGAGATGGAGCGGGCAGCGCGCCTTCAATCACGCCTCATAGGGGTCAACAACCGCGATCTGAAGCGCTTCGTCACCGATTTAGGTGTAACCGAGCGCCTTGTCCCACTTGCTCCGGAAGGCACGCTGCTGGTTGGCGAAAGCGGCATCACCGGCCACGCCGATTGCCAACGCCTCGCCCGTTCTGGTGTACGCAGCTTCCTTGTCGGCGAGAGCCTGATGCGCGAAAGTGACGTCACGGCGGCAACGCGGCGACTGTTACAAGGGGGATAGATGACCAAGCTCACGCATCTCGACGAGCACGGCAATGCCCGCATGGTCGATGTCGGCGGCAAGACCGAAACCGTGCGCACTGCCGTTGCAACAGGCCGGATCACCATGACGGCCGAGGCGCTGGCGGCAATCCGCGATGGAGACGTGCCCAAAGGCGATGTTCTCGCCGCCGCTCGGATCGCTGGGATCATGGCAGCCAAGAAAACCGCCGAGTTGATCCCGCTGTGCCATCCCCTTGCACTCGATGCGTTAACGGTTGAGTTTGCGTTTGAGGACGATGCCGTGCTTACCACCTCAACCGCCTCGCTTACTGGTAAGACGGGGGTAGAAATGGAAGCTATTACAGCAACTTCCGTGGCGCTCCTTACAATTTACGACATGGCCAAAGCACTAGACAAAGGGATGGTCATCAGCGGCGTCCGGCTGCTCTCGAAGACCGGCGGTAAGTCCGGCGATTGGCACGCGGCCGAATGAAGCCGCCCATTCCACTTGAGGAAGCTCAGGCCCGTCTTTTGGCGTTGGCTGAGACTCTTGAAGTCGAGAATGTTGCGGTTGGCGAGGCGGCCAACCGATATCTCGCCGAGCCGTTGATCGCGCGAATAACCAAGCCAACGGCCGATCTCTCCGCGATGGACGGCTATGCTGTTTCCGGTCCTACGCCATGGCAGGTTATTGGCGAAAGCAAGTGCGGCGCTCCATTTCATGGCACCATCACGAGAAGTCAGGCTGTGCGAATTTCGACCGGTGCAATCATGCCGGCTGGTTCCGACCGTGTCTTGCTCCAGGAAGATGCACTGCGAGAGGGCCCTGACATAGCGCTGCAAAGCGACATGCCGCCCGCCGGACATCACATCCGGCGCAAGGGTTTCGACTTCACAGAGGGCGATTTGCTCCTTCAATCAGGGACAAGGATCGATGCCGCTCAAATCGCCCTCATCCGCGCATCGGGTTCAAAAACGGTCCAAGTACGGCGAAAGCCAAGCCTCACCATCATCGAATCTGGCGACGAGTTGGCCGCCGATCCAGAGAATTGCGGGGCCCATCAGATCCCGGCCAGTAATGGAGCAATGCTGGCGGCAATGGCCGGAGAAATACCTTGTTATATCAAATGCCTCGACCCCATTCCTGATAGATTATATGCGATCGAGAAAGCGTTTCGGCAGTCAGAGGACAGCGACTTAATCGTGACCAGCGGCGGAGCATCGGTGGGTGATCACGATCTTATCCGTCCAGCGCTTGAGGCTTGGGGCGCCGACATCGATTTTTGGCGAGTCGCGATCAAGCCGGGCAAACCTTTGCTGGTGGCGCGCCGGGGCAAGCAGATCATCCTCGGCCTGCCCGGCAACCCCGTATCAAGTTTCGCCACAGCATTCCTGTTTTTGCTCCCGCTACTTCGGCACATGGCCGGTGCGATGGCCCCCTTGCCCCGGCGATCAATCAGCCGCGCCGCTACCGATATGCCTGCCACAGGGCCGCGCCGCGAATTCATCCGCGGAATTGATGACGGAACCTATGTGACCCCAATCAGCGAGCAGGACAGTAGCGCCTTGCGTGCCCTTGCCTCAGCCAATGCCTTCATCGAACGCCCGGAGAACTCAGCTGAGACTAAAGCGGGAACAGATGTTCCGGTCTATCTACTCCAAAATGGCTGAATTGCTTGACTTACTGACATTGGTTGCCTAATTGTTCTTCATTCGTTCACCATAATTTGGTGAACGGAACATCTTAGGCGATCGCATAATTCAAGCGATAAGGGAGTTTTCGCCATGCTGACAGCGAAGCAGCACGAACTGATCCGCTTCATTCAGGAGCGGCTTGAGGAAACGGGGATTTCCCCTTCCTTCGAAGAAATGAAAGATGCGCTCGACCTTAAGAGCAAATCTGGCGTTCACCGCTTGATTTCAGCGCTTGAAGAGCGCGGCTTTATCCGGCGCCTTCCCAATCGCGCACGTGCTCTTGAAGTCCTGAAACAGCCTGAAAATGCGCTGCCCGGGAGTTCCCGCTCATCTACGCCGGATGATCTGCCGGATAATGTGGTTTCATTGCAAAAGGCGACGCAGAAACAGCGTCCCGAACCTACCAATGACGTCATCGAAGTGCCCTTGCATGGACGAATTGCGGCGGGTGCGCCGATCGAGGCGCTGGAAGGCCAGACCAGCTTACCTGTTCCCGCCGCTCTACTTGGCCCCGGCGAACATTACGCTCTCGAAGTTTCGGGCGATTCCATGATCGATGCGGGCATTTTTGACGGTGATTTTGCCCTCGTAAAACGAACTGATGTAGCCAGAGATGGTGAAATCGTGGTCGCGCTCATCAATGATGAGGAAGCCACGCTGAAGTATCTCCGCCGTGAAGATGGCATGATCCGGCTCGATCCCGCCAATGAGAGCCATCAACCGCAGGTCTATCAGCCAGGTCAGGTACAAGTTCAGGGTAAGTTGGCGGGGCTGCTGCGCCGCTACCATTGAAGCCCGTCGGTATTGAAGTGCTTAGGACCGAATTTGCGCACGACTGAAAGTTAAAAATTCGAAAGGGCGGGCATAATGTCCGCCCTTTTTTATGACTACGATTTTTGAGCTCAACCTATTTGCGTTTCGGATCCCGGCTCGACCTTTCCTGCCACCAGCCATGTTCACCTTGAGTTTCAGCAACAGTATTAAACCGCTCATCTTCCAGATAGATCGTTAACCTGCCCGTTTTGTTGAGCCAATTTCTGTCTGCTTTCAGCCATTTTGGGCGGCAGTTGGAGGGAAGGTAGCGGGCCGCAATAACAATATCGGACCGGTCACATGCCGCGGCCAGGGCGCGCTGATCCACCATATCGCGCCCTCATGCCATCAGCACATGCCAAGGCCTGCCGCCGCGCTGCAGCGTCACAACACAGAAATCGCGACTGCAATCCGCACCTGGCCATTCATCAAGCGGAACCGGCAAACCGCCCATTCCGGCCATCTCGAGCAGATTATCGCTGGCAAAACTGCTCCGACTTTCTCTCAGGACCAGCAATTGATCGCCTTCGCCTGCGATCCCGACATGGCGGCCATCGCCCGAGATCAGCAGGTCCGGCACTGGCTTTCCAAGCATTAGCAAGGCGGCCACTGCGGCTGGAACCAGACCAAGCAATCGGACCCTCCCCTTCCACAAGCCGTGCCATAGTCCGCCGCCAACAAACAAAGCGAACAGTACCCCGCCTATTTCCGGCATCAATGTGACTACCCCCGGTTGGCTTGACGTCCACCGCGCAATGCCGAGCATTAGTTCAAGCGATTTGCCTGCCAGCCACCACGCGGGCGCGCCTGCCCCCACAGTATCCATCAGCAACGCCAAGGCGATGAGCGGCATCGACAGAAAGGTTACCAAAGGGATTGCGACTACATTGGCAAATGCGCCATAAACCTCGGTACGGTAGAAATGGAACATCACAATCGGCATCAGCGCAATTTCAATTACCAGACCCGTAATCAGCAGCATCAAGGCCCGCCTGCTCATCTTGGAAAGCCAGGATTCCTCCCGCGGAGCGAGAAAGCTGCGAGCCGGCGCGCAATTATGCAGCGCCACGATAGAGAGCACTGCTGCAAAGCTCAGTTGAAAGCTCGGGCCAATCAGCGATTCCGGCCACGCAAGGAGCACAAACAGAGCTGCCGTCGCGACCATCCTCAATGAAAGCGGCTCACGCCCAAGGGCAAGCGCAATTAGCACCAGTGCTGCGCCGACGCAGCTACGTACCGTAGGAACCTCCGACCCGGTTAGCAGGGTGTAGCCAATCCCCGCCAACGCCCCGCTGCCTGCTGCCAGCACTGGCAACCGCACGCGCAAAGTAAGCCAAGGCCACAGTGCCAACAGCCTGATCGCAAGCAAATACGCAGCCGCAATAACCGCGCTGACATGCAGCCCTCTGATCGACAGGAGGTGTGTGAGGCCAGAATCGCGCAGCGCCTCCTCATCAGCCTCGGAAATGCCGCCTCGGTCGCCACTAGCAAAGGCTGCGGCAATCGATCCGGGCGATCCGCTCAATTGGGAGCGGACATGGCTGGCCAGACGGCGCTGCAATTTAGCCAGGCTGCCACCGGTTCGCGCGGGCTGGACTATTTCAATCTCATCCATAGCCGACCCCGTTGCCGCAGAACACTGAAACCACGCGCTTCGGGCAAAATTATATCCGCCGGGCAACATCGGCGGTGGAGGCGGCATCAAGCGAACCCGCAGCCGAATAGTCGCGCCCCCCAATCTCCGGTCCAAACGCGGGATCATCGGCCTCGGCGAGGACATTGACGCGGATTTTTCGGGCAACCCCTGCCTCCGCGTCGCGCATCGCAAGCACCAGTCGCACCCGGCCGCGTGCCGGTTGCTCAACCCGCTAAAGCACCTTCGCTTCTATCCTCATGATTTGCGGCCGGTCGATCTGCTGGGCCCCAACCATCTCCGAGCGCGCCCAGATAATTGCGATCCCCGCCGCAAATACCAACGTTATCGCGGTGACCGCGAGCCGCAGTTCTGCCCGGTCATCGCGCCCGCGTCACAAGGCCACTGCAGCCAAAGCAGCCAGCAGCGCAGCACCAATTGCCGCGCTCCATTGCCATGGTTGACCGAGCACGAACCAAGTGCCGATCCCGGCGGCGAAGAAGATAGTCAGCCACGGGCCACGATCAAAGCCTGCATTGCCCAGAAATCGCTCGAATATACCTCCGATACTGGACAAGTCGGCGCGGCTGCGCCAATGGCGCTGCACTGCAGCATCGATTACCGGCGGCCCATTCCCAATGGGTATCTCAGGAATATTCGGACTGCCCATTAAACCATTGAAAGGATGCGGACCGGGATGGCAAGCTTAAGCGACACAGTTGTTACCCGCTTTGCCCCTTCGCCAACGGGCTTTCTGCACATTGGCGGCGCCCGAACGGCCCTGTTCAACTGGCTGTTTGCCCGGCATCATGGCGGCAAGGCGCTCCTCAGGATCGAAGATACAGACCAGAAACGGTCCAATCAGGATGCAATCGAAGCAATCTTCGACGGCCTGTCATGGCTCGGCCTCGAATATGACGAGGAACCGGTGTTTCAGTCCAAACAGGCTGCACGCCATGCCGAAGTGGCTGACACTTTGCTGGCAAATGGGCATGCCTATCGCTGCTATGCAACCACGGAAGAACTGGAAGAAATGCGCGCGGCCCAACGCGCCGCGAAGCAGCCGCAGCGCTATGATGGCCGTTGGCGTGACCGCGATCCAGCTGATGCTCCAGTTGGCACACCATATGTTGTCCGTTTGAAGACCCAGCAGACTGACGAAACCACAATCGAAGACCTCGTTCAGGGCCGAGTTACGGTCAAGAACGAGGAAATCGACGATTACGTCCTGCTGCGGGCCGACGGCACACCAACATATATGCTGGCGGCGGTAGTCGATGATCACGACATGGGCTGCACCCATATTATCCGCGGTGATGATCACCTTAACAATGCCTTCCGGCAGCTCCCGATTCTGCGTGCGATGGATGCTATAGAGGGTGGTTGGCCCGCCCCGATTTATGCTCATATCCCGCTAATCCACGGCGCTGACGGCGCAAAGCTTTCCAAACGCCACGGCGCATTGGGCGTTGAGGCTTACCGCGACGAAATGGGCATATTGCCAGAGGCGATGTTCAATTATCTGCTACGGCTTGGCTGGGGACATGGCGACCGCGAGGAAATTACTCAGGCCGAAGCGATTGAGTTGTTCGACCTGAACGGTGTCGGCAAAAGCCCCTCGCGCTTCGATATCAAGAAACTACAACACCTTAACGGACATTATATCCGTGAAGCGGACGACGCGCGCTTGGTTGAACTGGTCGCCAAATCGATCGGAACAGCGGCTGATCTGGGGCTGCTTACCCAGGCCATGCCAGTGCTGAAAACCCGGGCAAAGTCGGTTGATGAACTGGTTGACGGTGCGGCGTTTCTGTTCTCGGTTCGCCCCCTGACCATGACAGACAAGGCAGGAGGACTGCTCACAAACGAATCCAGAGCCCTTTTGGGACAGATTTCCGCCCGTTTAACGCGGGAAAATGACTGGACAATCGAAGCTCTGGAGGCCACGTTAAAACAAATGGCTGAGGAACTTGAATTGGGTCTAGGCAAGCTCGCGCAGCCCTTGCGCGCTGCGCTGACTGGGATGACGACATCGCCCGGCATTTTCGACGTTCTGGTCCTGCTCGGACGGGAAGAAGCGATTGCGCGGATTGACGCGCAGGCAGCACCCGGGTCTGAAGCATAATATTTGAAGGAGAATAGACTTGGCTGGCAAACAGGCGAAACTGGATATTGGTGGACAATCGCTGGATTTCCCCGTGTTGGAGGGCAGCACCGGCCCGGACGTGATCGATATTCGGAAGTTGTATGCGCAAACTGGCGCGTTCACATTCGATCCCGGCTTCACTTCGACCGCATCATGCGAAAGTGCGCTTACCTACATCGATGGTGAAAAGGGCGTACTGCTTCACCGTGGATATCCCATCGGCCAATTGGCTGAACAGTCGAGCTTCATGGAAGTCAGCCATCTGATGCTAACCGGCGAATTGCCAACTGCTGATGAGCTCGACGACTTTACCTACACCATCACGCGGCACACCATGCTGCACGACCAGCTCCGTCAATTCTATCAGGGTTTCCGCCGTGATGCGCATCCAATGGCAATCATGTGCGGCGTGGTTGGCGCTCTGTCGGCGTTCTATCATGACAGCACCGATATTTCGGATCCCGATCACCGTAAAATTTCGTCGCACCGGCTGATCGCCAAAATGCCTACGATTGCGGCCAATGCTTATAAATATTCGATCGGGCAGCCGTTTATGCATCCCGATAACTCGCTGTCCTATACCGGCAATTTTCTGCGGATGACCTTCGGCGTTCCGGCTGAGGAATATGAAGTGATACCGGCTGTAGAAAAGGCGATGGACCGGATTTTCATCCTCCATGCCGATCACGAGCAGAACGCCTCGACATCTACCGTTCGATTGGCCGGTTCTTCGGGCGCAAACCCGTTTGCCTGCGTTGCTGCTGGTATCGCCTGCCTGTGGGGCCCTGCGCATGGCGGCGCCAACGAAGCGGCGCTCAATATGCTGCGCGAAATCGGTACACCAGACCGGATCCCGCATTATATCGAGCGGGCGAAAGACAAGAACGATCCATTCCGCCTGATGGGCTTCGGCCACCGCGTGTATAAGAACTACGATCCACGCGCCACGGTGATGCAGAAGACTGTCCGCGAGGTGTTTGACGCACTGAAGGTTACAGATCCAGTGTTCGAGACCGCCCTTCGCCTTGAAGAAATGGCTCTCAATGATCCCTATTTCGTCGAGAAGAAGCTGTTCCCGAACGTTGATTTCTATTCAGGTGTGATCCTGTCAGCAATTGGGTTCCCGACCACCATGTTTACCGCGCTATTCGCGCTCGCCCGCACAGTTGGCTGGGTCGCGCAATGGAATGAAATGATTTCCGATCCCGGCCAGAAAATTGGTCGTCCGCGTCAGCTCTATACCGGGCCGACCGAACGCGACTATTTGCCGGTGGGCCAGCGCTAATGATATGACCGGGTGCGGATTTACTCGGCGCCCGGTAATTCCATTATGAACCGCGCGCCCTCGTTCGGCGTACTTTCAACGGTCAATTCACCGCCCATCGCGCGTGCCAAGCGATGCGAGATGTACAGGCCAAGTCCTGAACCGCCATCTCCGGACCGGCCAAGGCGCTCGAACTTCCCGAATACTACAGCCTGCTGGGCCTTTGATAAACCAGTGCCATTGTCGGCTACTGTAACGCGTGATCGATCACCGACTTTCTCCACTGTGATCAATACTTTCGATCCAGTTGGCGAATAGTTGATCGCATTCCCGACCAGATTGAGCAGCACCTGCAGCACGCGCCGGAATTCGGCGGTAGCCGCTAGTGGGTCGTCGACGCCCGGCGCCACTAACTCAATCCCGCGTTCCCGGGCCCGAACACCAAAAATTCCGGCTGCCCGCCTTGCAACATCAGCCAAATCAATTCGGTCAGGCGCAGTCTTGAAATTCTCTGATTCAACGACCTCAAGGTCGGACAGATCGTCAATCAGTCCGAGCAAGTGCTGCCCTGCCGTGGCGATATCGGCAGCATAATTGCTGTATTCTTCCGCCAGCGGCCCGGCTAACCGCGTTCGGATTGTTTCCGCATTGGCTATGATCCGGGCAATCGGTTGCCGCAGAACTGGCGAAAGGTCGCGGCCAATCGAGCTGCTAATGCCTTGATCGGTCGTTGGCTTAAGCGTTGGCTCTGGCGGCGAATACGGTCTTTGGGCGATAAGGTAGAGCTCGAACCCAGCGCTTCCCGCTTCCGGCTGACCAAGCGGCACCAATGTGACATTCCAGCGCCGGTCCGACCCCTCAATCGCGCACTCAGCACCATCGAGCAGCCGCCAATGCATCGGCTGTTGATGATTATTACCGGGAAAACTGACAAAATCGCTCCACGGCCGGCCTGTTCCGGCACGCATTTCTTTCACCAAGTCGGCCAAATCCGGGCTTGTGCTATCTGCGGTCAGAATACCCTGCTTCGCATCAAGCCGCGCAGTCAATTCTGCCAATGCCCGGTCAATATCCAGTTTGCGGTCTTGATTCTCACCTTGATCTTCGGTTGGTAGCGGCAGCGCCTGCCAATTCGCGATGCGGATTACGCAGCCCGCTTCTTCGCCGCTTTCCGCGGGGGCAGTTGGTGAAACCTCCACCCACGCTCTGATCAGGTCATCACCGTCCACTGCCTGGATCGTCCGGGCAAGCCGGAGCCCGTAGCTGCGCGATTTGCGAACCAAAGCGAGCAATTCAGGGACCGCAATAATCCCGGGCAGTTCGCCGCCGCAGCGGTGCTGTAATTGGGCAAGCGGTTCCTGCGCTTCGATCAGATGATCGTGCGCGTCGCTTTTCGCTTCGGCGAGGAAGGATATGGTTGCCTTGGCCATGATTTATCCGACCGCGTTTCGGTCGCTGGTGGCCAGCATCAACGCCGCGCGGTCAGGCCGCAGCAAGTCAAATACGTCCGGCATAATCAGGTCTGGATGGATATGGAGAAACTGCTGCTCAACCGCCTTGGTATCCAAACCTGCTGCGCGCAATGCGAGCGCAAACCGGGCCATTTGCCCATCATTCGTCGAGACAGCCACAACATCCCGGTTCTGGCTTGAGAGCATTGCCAGCGTAGAGATAAACAGCGCAAATCCGGCATGACTGATAGACAACGCGGCCGCCGCGCCGCCGCCCATCCCTGTAACGAGCCGCGACAACAGCCCCAACCTGCCAGTGCTTTCGTCAAATGATGTCCGCAATTTGGTTTCGGCATCAGCGATGAATTCACTGCCTTCTGCGCCGCTATTGCCCCGCCAGATCGTCAAAATCTGATGGAACAGGTCACCCGGCAATTCCCCAAGCGGCAATTCCATCCGTCGGTTCTGCTGAATAAACCGGACCTGTGATGCCAGCGCCGTCATCGCCAACGCGGCCGTGGCGCCGTCATCGGACGCGATCAATGCCTGAAGCAGCGGAGACAGTACCGGATCGATCGAATCTCGGCCTTCCAGCTGGACCGTCACCTGCCATTCCGTTGCCAATGCATGGCAATGGGTCAGCAAGGCCGAGTGCTCAATCAGAATCGCCGCAAGCCCTTCACTATGCTCTCGGGCGAAGCGGTCCGGATCGCCTTGTCCGGCGGCCCCCCCCTGCGCCATCAGCAATTGATATGCGATATACGAAACCATGCCCCTAACCCGGGCAACGGTCTCGTCACTGAACATCGAATGGTCATGATTTGCCAACAAATGGCCAAGGATCGGAGCGATCGCACCCAGCGCAACATCACCCTGCGCCAACGCATCGCGCAGCACGGCCTCTACCGGGGCTTCAGAGGAATTGGGCGTACCATTATCGATCATGCCCTATTCCATAAGCCCACATGGTTAAGTCCACGTTAGCTTTGACCGGGCCAAATCAACAATTATTGCTAACAATGCAATGATCGTAAGAGACTGTAAAACAGTTACTAAATATCCAAAATAGATCGCAACTGACAGGCCGATCGCCAACAATGTGCGATCCGCCAACAAAATTCGCCAATTTCGTAGCGGCAAAGCTTCTCCGACAGCCACACCGAGCCGAAGCGCGATGAGCAGGCAAATGGCCGCGAGAACGGCCGTAATTTTGTCCGACGCCGCGCTTGCCAAGCCTGCAAGTACGATCAGTGCAATATCAAGCGTCGCGCCCAGCCACGCGGCAAGCCAGCCCAGCCTCTTCGGCACAGTGCGGCCAGCGCCTTCGATGGACCCGAGCGTGGCGCCAATTCTTCCGGTTAGATAAGCGGCTGCGATCACCCCCATTCCAGCAAATGGTTGCCAAAACCATGCGGTGAGCCCGCCAACGAGTCCAAGCCCGGCCCCGGCAAGCGAGAAGGCTACGCTGCCGGGCTGTCTGCCGCCCCAACGCGACATAATCGCAGTCGCTGCCCGGTCAGCTGCGGCAAGCGACGGTGCGGCAAACGAAACCAAGCGCGCATGCCGGCCTAGCCACACTGTTTCGAATGTGACCGCATCCAGTTCCGAGCGAACTAAGCCCCATTCCTGATTGGCCAATATATCTGCGGGCATTGACGCCATGCGGGTGCCCGTTTGCAACGCGATCCGGAGCAAGCCCGCAACCGGATCAGCATCAGACGATAATTGCGTCAGCTTTTCCACTGCCGATCCGCGAACCATGAACAGGCCAGCCCAGGCATGTTCACGGTCAATCCGTTCAAATCCGGGGGCAACGCCTTCATCCGCTGGGAAAACCAAAACTCCCAGTTTCCCCGCTAACGCTTCCGCAGCCGCAGCCTGATCCGGCAACAGCCCGTCCGCAAAAACGAGCAATTCGTCTACCGCGCTAACCAACCCTGACAAAACGCGCGCTCCAGAAATAATCTGAAATTGCGCCCCTGCCTTTTCCGCAAGGTGCTGAATATTCAGAAGCTCTCTTGGTAAACCAATAGCTTGGCACGCGATTTTCTCGCAGCCTAACGCCAATGCGCATTCCAGCTGGTGCTGAACAATCGTGCGCCCTGCAACCGACAAAAAGGCGCACGGGTCGCCGCCGGCATCGGCAACAGATTCCATGGTTGATAAAAGGGCAACCCTCACAAATCGGCTCCTGATAACAGAGCCATGATCCTTACTGCGCCGCGTTCATAATGCCAAGCCGTTGGCCATGTCTTCGACGGCCATCGGCGGTATTTTCAGGATTACCCAATTCAAGTGGGGGTTTTAGTGAAATCCGCTAAAAAAGCTTCAATCTTACGGATTACTGTCGGTTCGCCCGGCGCGGCCGAGACCGCCTCATCCGCCAGTTCAATCAGATCATTCGCATGAAAGCTGGCGGCCAATCCCTTCAAACGCATCGCCGCCACTTCCCAATTGGCATCACAACGAGATCGTTTCAAAAGGTCTGTCTGGCGGGCTAGACTTTCCACAAATGCAGCACGCAATTCCGCCAACAAAGCGGAATCGTCCCCTGCAGCAGCAGCTAAAGTGGCATCAAATTCGCCGTTTTCATACATCATAGCGAAAGTAATTATCTCACTTACAGTTAAGATGGGGTTTAACACTTCGCCAAAAGTGATAACTTGATCCTATGAGCAATGGATCAAACATCCGCGTAGTCGGACCCGACAGCGAGCCGCAGGCACATGCCGATTCAGCTGAAGCCCACAGCGAAGAAGTTTTTTCGCTCGGAGAAGAATGGGTCGAAGATGTTGAGGAGGAGGCCACCTCTACGCGCAATACAGCTTGGATCGTTCCGACCTTAGCCGCGCTCGTCATCACCGGTTGGACCGCGTTTTACGCATGGGTCCACCAGTCTCAGATGCTGTCTGGCGGTACGCCGCAGCAATTGAGCGAGTGGGTCATCGCATGGTCGATACCAGTATTGCTGGTGGTTGCGATATGGATGCTGGCGACCCGGACCAGCACACGTGAGGCTGCACGATTTGGCGGAGTCGCCCGCGCGATGTCCGACGAATCAGCCGCACTCGAAGCCCGGCTGTCAGTGATAAACCGTGAATTGAGCATCGCCAGGGACTTCCTCGGCTCACAATCCCGCGAATTGGAATCTCTGGGGCGCGCGGCGGGAGAGCGGCTTTCAGGTCATGCAGATCATCTGCAGAGCTTGATTCACAATAATGGCGCACAAGTTGAAGCGATTGCTACTGTTAGCACAACCGCGCTCGAAAACATGGTTCGGTTGCGTGACTATTTGCCGGTTATCGCCAATTCTGCTCGTGATCTGACCAACAATATCGGTAATGCCGGACGCACGGCTCACGGTCAGATTGAAGAACTCGTAGCCGGCTTCCAGCGGCTGAACGATTTCGGGCAGGCAAGCGAGCGTCAAGTTTCCAGTCTGCAGGTTTCCATTGATGCTGCGCTGGCCGGTTTTGAGGCGAAGGCGGCTCAGATCGATACAGTAACCAATGCCCGTTTCAATGCGCTACAAGCCACCAGCGACAAATTCCGCGCCGATCTGGACGTCCGCGAAGTCGAGGCACTCGCGGCCCTGCGCCGCCGCGCCGACACGCTGGCGGACGAATTGGCTGGTTCGCAATCAGCGTTGGAGGAGCAGGAAGAAGCAACTTTGGTTTCACTGCGGACGAGGTTGATGTCGCTGCGGGACGAGAGCAAAACCATCGGGCAATCAGTTCGTGACGGTGAAGGCCGCGCAATTGCTGCTTGGAATGGCCAGATCGAAGATATGCAATCGCGGCTTGCATCGGCGATCGAACAAGTCTCGGCGCTAGACGAAGCAGCGCTAACCGCATCGCGGGCCAAGTTGCAGGAGCTGACCGAAGAAACCGAACGGGTTGATCTGGTTATGGCCGAGCGCGGGAAAGCACTCCGTGAACAGATCGCAGCACGTAGCAAACAGATGTCGCAAGACGAGCAGGAGGCGATTGAAACTCTAGGCGCCAGGCTCGCCCAGCTAGACGAGGCGATCGGTGCTCGCCGAGCGCAGCAAATCGAACAATCGGACAAATTATCCGAGCATGGCGACCAGCTTACCGAGCGGTTCGCAGCGCTTGGCGCAAATCTGGAGGCTATGGCTGCGCTGGAACGGGATACCGAGACCGCTCTTGCCCTTGGCGCAGATGAACTAAATGAAAAACTTGGCCAAAACCGTCAAAAAGTCGTGGAGACAACCGCGGCGATTGCAGTGCTGACAGAAGATACCGTCAGGCTGTTGGAGCTAATTCAGGCAAGTTCAAAACACAGTCACGAGATCCTGCCCGCGGCAATAGACCAAGCCAGCGATCAGATCACGGCGGCCGAAGACCAGGTCAACCGGATCAATCTCTTGCTTGGCCAGGCGAGCACAAAGGGAGCCGAGCTGTCTGAATATGTGCTTGGCGCTAAAGTCGACGGTCAAGACGCTGCCGAACACATCGAGCAATTCCATCTCCGCATGACGGCGGCGAACACCGAGCATAGGTTAGAGGTCAACCGACTTGAAAGCTCCCTCGGCGATCTGACTGCCCATAGCACTAGACTGTCCGAGAAAGCCCGGACCGAACTGCGGGATGCAATCACATTCCTCAAACAATCCAGTCGTGAAGCTTTGGACGAAATCACGAGCGGGACTGCCGTCAATATTAACGAAGTCGCGAAGAAGATCGCCGAACAAAGTTCCAGCGCCATTGATCAGGCCCTGCGGGACCGGACCATCGATGCAGTTGCAGAATTGGAGGCTGCGGCGACGAAGGCTGCCGGAGCGGGCAGAAATGCGGCCAGTAATCTTCGGGATCAATTGGGCAAGGTTGATGAGCTCACCAGCAATCTGGAAGCACGCGTCAGCCGGGCCCGAGAGCGTGCCGAGGAGCAGATCGACCATGATTTCTCACGCCGCGTTGCGTTAATTACAGAGAGCCTGAATTCCAATGCAATCGATATCTCCAAGGCGCTGTCCAACGAGGTAACGGATACCGCGTGGGCATCGTATTTGCGGGGCGACCGCGGCATTTTCACCCGTCGCGCGGTGCAGTTGCTCGATAATACCGAAGCGCGCGATATCGCAGAAGTCTATGCCGCCGACGGGGAGTTTGCAGAAAATGTCAGCCGGTACATTCACGATTTCGAAGCAATGCTGCGCGTGATGCTTTCCACGCGTGACGGCAATGCACTGGGCGTGACCCTTCTCAGCTCGGATATGGGCAAATTATATGTCGCACTGGCGCAGGCCATCGAACGGCTGCGTACCTAAGGGCCAACCTTGCGATTAGCTCAGGTCATCTGGCGGAGTTATAAAGTTGATATCCTGGGGCGTTATCCAGCCATTATCGTAATTGAGCACGTACAGCGCGGTCAACACAGCCGAAACAATCGTAGCGCGCAGTAACAACCGCATCGGGCGAAAATTCGCTGGCGCGCTGTCGGCCTGACCTGGGATCTTTTCGACCCCTAGCTCGTCATGCGTGCGGACCCCAATTGGCAGCATGACGAACGCGCACATCACCCATACCAGCAAATAAATCGCGACAATCGAAGTCCACTGCACCGCGTCAGCCTCCCATCAGGATCACTTTGACCTGCGGCCGCTTTCCGCTCCACCGGGTGGCCGCACGCCGCGTGGCGAGGCGGACTGCTTCGATTAGGGATTTGCGATCCTTACGTGCAGGCCCTTTTAGCCCGCGCAAGGCTTTCACGATATCAGCAGATGCTTCGGCTACGAATTCGTCAGCATCTTCATCCAACGGCATGCCGAGCAGTTCAAGGTGTGGTTTCAGCTTGGAATCGACCGCAACCACGATCACACCTTCGCGCGCCATTCGGCGGCGCATACTGATCGCTTCGCCGTCCGCCGGAACGATAATATCGCCGTCCAGCACCAAACGCCCTGTACGCACCTCGGCCAGTTTGCTTGGCTTGCCCGGCGCAAGGCGGATGATATCGCCATTTTTCTGGAAGATATTATGCGGAATACCCGCTGCCTGTCCGACGCGGACCTGTTCCTGCATATGTTTGATTTCGCCGTGAACGGGGACCAAGATTTCAGGTCTAATCCACGAATAAAGCGCTTCCAGTTCTGGTCTGCCCGGGTGTCCGGAGACGTGGATCTCGCTCTGGCGGTCCGTCACCATGATAACGCCGCTCTCTGCCAGTTTGTTTTGCACCCGGCCAATCGCCACTTCATTGCCGGGTATCTGCCGACTGGAGAATAGTACCACATCGCCCTTCTGCAGGCTGATCTGATGGCTGCCATCTGCAACTCTTGCCAATGCAGCGCGGGGCTCGCCCTGACCGCCGGTTGCCATGATCAAGACCTTGCCTCGGGGCAGGCCCATGGCCGTTTGCCAATCTACTGTCTTGGGGAAATCCTGAAGATAGCCATTGTCCTGCGCCACTTCGATAATCCGGTCGAGCGAACGGCCCGCGACGCATAATTTACGCCCCGTTGCCTTCGCAACTTCACCCAATGTGTGCAGGCGCGCAACGTTGGAGGCAAATGTGGTGACCATCACCCTACGCCCTTCATGGCGCTTAACTTCTTCCATCAATCCGCGATAAACTGCGCCTTCGGAACCGCTCGGCTCTGGATTGAATACATTGGTGGAATCGCACACCATCGCCAACACGCCGTCATCGCCGATCTCCGTCAGCTCTTCCTGAGTGGTCGGCTCTCCGATAATCGGCTCTTCGTCCAGCTTCCAATCGCCAGTATGAAAAATTCGGCCATACGGCGTATCGATAAGCAGTCCGTTACCCTCGGCGATGGAATGAGCGAGCGGAACATAGCTGATGTCGAACGGACCAACAGCAAAGCTGTCGATGCCCTCAATAATGTTCAACTCAATCTCGCCAAGAATCCCGGCTTCTTCAAGCTTACGTCGTATCAGATCAGCGGTGAACGGCGTTGCATACAACGGTACGCCCAGTTCAGCTGCGAAATAAGGGATCGCACCGATATGATCTTCATGACCATGCGTCAGCACGATACCGGCGAGATCCTTCACCCGTTCCTCGATGAACTCCAGATCCGCAAACACCAGATCGACGCCGGGATATTGGTCACCGGAGAAGGTCATGCCCAAATCAACCATCAGCCATTTCCCGTCACACCCATACAGGTTGACATTCATGCCGATTTCCGCGGAGCCACCCAGCGCAAGGAACAGGAGCTCTTTTTCAGGAGTAAAATTCTTCTTCACTTTGACGCCCGTTCTGCCAGAATTGCGAGGCCTTCCAGCGTTAGATCTGAATCCACGCCGTCAAAAATTTTCGTATGTTTGTCGAACAGGATGGCGAGGCCGCCGGTGGCAACCACCTTGGCAGGCCGGCCGATTTCTTCACGCATCTTGGCAATTAATCCTTCCATCATCGCAACATAGCCCCAGAATACTCCGATAAGCATCTGGTCTTCGGTGTTACGTCCGATCACACTGGTTGTCCGCGGTGCCTCTATGGCGATCAGCGGAAGTTTGGCGGTGTTGCCCACCAATGCATCGAGCGACAGGTTGATTCCCGGCGCGATGATGCCCCCCTTATACGCTCCGGTGAAATCCACCGCATCAAAAGTGGTCGCAGTGCCAAAATCGATGATGATCAAGTCGCCGTCATACTTGGCATGGGCCGCAATCGCGTTGAGCGCACGGTCGGCACCCAGCGAACGCGGCTCGTCCACATCAACGGTAATGCCCCAATCGGCCTTACCCTCGCCCGCGATCATTGGGGTAACGCCAAAATATTTCTCGCCCAGAACGGTCAAATTATGGATTGCGCGCGGTACAACCGAACCGATCATGAAGTGCTTCACTTCCTTGCGGTCGATACCCTCCAACGCCAGCAATTGAGTCAACCAGACGGCATATTCATCGCCCGTCCGCCGAGGATCGGTAGCGATCCGCCAGCGTGTCCGTACCTTTCTTCCAGCGAACAGGGCAAAAACCACATTGGTATTTCCGACATCTGCGACGAGCAGCATAATCTTGTCCTTCAGGCGAGCATAACATCGCCGGCGTGGATGGCACGGGTGGTCCCATTCTCCAAACGCAGGCGGAGGGATCCATCGGGAAGCAGGCCGTCGAAGGACCCACTGATAACCCCTTCGGATTGTTCGTTCACAGTCAGCGGCGTGCCTTTGGTATGGGCCGCACTTTCCCAGCGATTGATCAGCGGATCGGTGCCGTAAATGCGCCAGCGCTGCAATTCTTCCGCAAAGTGACCGGCAATGGATGAGGCAAACATATCCCGGTCCGGCGCGGGGCCAAATTTACTGAGAGCGAGCGTTTCGCGGCCATGAACCAGCGGCGCGGCGGCCAGATTCACGCCGATGCCAACGATCACGCTGTCCCCTTCCCGCTCGAGCAAGACGCCCGCCAGCTTTGCATTGGCGAACATCAAATCGTTGGGCCATTTGAGGCGCAAGGCCACTGGATCGGGGCAATACGGCAAGGCCGCCTGATATGCAGCCAAACCGGCGACTAATGCGAGTGTCGGGGTTATGGGATCACCGGACTGCACATAGACCACCGTCGATCCCATGAAGTTGCCATGCCCATCGAACCATTCACGTCCTTGCCGCCCGCGCCCGGCGCTCTGCCGGTCCGCCACCAACCAATGACCTTCCGCGATCCGCTCACCATTCTTCAGGCTGGCCGAGAGATCGCCATTGGTCGAACCGGTTTGGGAAACAGTTTCAATCAAGCGGCGCCGTTCAAACCGCGAAGAACAGGGCTTCAGCTGCCCGGTCCGCCAGAGCGCCCAATGGAATGGTCAGGAGATAGCCGAGCGGCGAAACGATGATCGCTGTAACTGCCAGGACTGCCCAATGGGACGTGTCATTTTCGCCCGTCACTACATCTGCGGGTTCGTCGAAATACATGATCTTGACGATCTTGAGATAGTAGAACGCGCCAATCACACTTGCAGCGATACCGATGGCGGCAAGCACCACCATATCCGCCTCGACCGCAGCCTGGAACACCACGAACTTACCCCAGAAGCCAAACAGCGGCGGAATGCCGGCCAGGCTGAGCATCATCGCCGCAAGGCACAGTGCCAACATCGGCTTCGCGCGGGAAAGCCCGGCGATATCGGCCATTGTCTCGACCTGATTGCCGTCCTTGTCCCGCATCATCAGCACTGCGACAAAACTGCCGATTGACATCGCGACATAGATCGCCAGATAGACCAGCATGGCGCTGGCCCCGGCAACGGTCCCGGCGGCAAGGCCGATCAGAATAAAGCCGACATTGTTGATCGAGGAATAGGCCAGCAACCGCTTGATATTGGTCTGGCCAATTGCGCCCAGCGCACCCACTACAATCGAAGCAAGCGCGGCAAAAATGATGATCTGTCGCCATGCATCGGCCTGATTGCCGAATGCATCCAGCGTAATCCGCGCGGTCATCGCAATCGCAGCAACTTTGGGGGCAGTCGCGAAGAAGGTAGTGACCGGCGTTGGCGCCCCTTCGTATACATCCGGCGTCCACATGTGGAACGGCACAGCGGCGATCTTGAACGCCAGGCCTGCCAGCACGAATATCACGCCGAACAAAGCCCCCGTACCCAGTGCCCCTTCGAAAGCAGGCCGGATGGCGAGATAGCTGGTGCTGCCGGAGAAGCCGTAGACGAGGCTCATCCCATAAAGGAGTATCCCGCTAGCAAGCGCCCCAAGAACGAAATATTTCAGGCCAGCCTCTGCCGACCGGTCATCACTCCGGATGAAGGATGCGAGCACGTAAGACGACAGACTGCTAAGCTCGAGCCCGATGTACAGCGTCATCAAATCGGTGGCGGAAACCATCAGACCCATACCGACTGCGCTGAACACGATCAGCAGCGGATATTCCGGTTTGTATTCCTTGCCTTGGTCAAAGAAGCGCGGCGTTACGATCAGACAGCCAATTGCGGCCAGATAAATCAGCAATTTCGACACGCTGCCGAATGCATCCATCCGGTACAGCCCGCCAAAGGCGTCACCGCCCAATTCAAAGGCCGGGTTGACGAGAAAATTGACCGTCATCGCACTGGCGCCAACCAAGGCGGAAACCGCAAGGATGGTGCACAGCCGCGCAGATTTATCGCCGCCCCATGCTGCGATGAGGGTGATGATCAAACCGATGACGGACAGGAAGATTTCCGGTCCCGTCAGGTAAAGGGAGATGCCGTAATCCATTAGTGCGCTCCCCCGGCAGCTTCTTCTTTATGAGTGCCGCCAACATGCGGCATTTCATTCGCTGCCTGCGTACGCGGCGTGCCGACCACCAATTTGGCGTCGCCCTCCGGAGTCGCACGGGCCAATCTTGCGTCCAATGCGGAAATATCTCCGCGCATTGGGGCGAGGAAACTTTCGGGATAAACCCCCATCCATAGGACGGCTGCGGCGATCGGTCCGAGCATCAGCCATTCGCGCAAATTGATATCTTTCATCGCCGCCGCGTCAGCATTTTTCTGCACGCCAAAGGCGACCCGGCGGTAGAGATAGAGCATATACCCCGCGCCAAGAATAATCCCGATGGTGCAAACAAAGGCGACCAGACTAGAAACCTCGTAAATCCCAATCAGCGAGAGCAATTCACCCACGAAACCGCTTGTCCCTGGCAGGCCAATACTGGCCATGGTGAACAGCAGGAACAGCACGGCATATTTTGGCATATTGATCGATAGCCCGCCGTATCTGTCGATCTCCCGCGTATGCAGCCGGTCATAGATCACGCCGACACACAGGAACAAGGCCGCCGATACGAGGCCGTGGCTGAGCATCACGATCATTGAACCTTCGAGGCCCTGCACGTTGAACGAGAACAGCCCGACCGTAACGATCGCCATATGCGCAACCGAGGAATAGGCGATCAGCTTCTTCATATCATTCTGCACCAGCGCGATCAGGCTGGTAATCACCACTGCTGCCATCGACAGGATGTAAACAAGCCACGCAAATTGCGCTGAAGCCTCAGGGAACATCGGCAGACTGAAGCGGATGAAGCCGTAACCGCCCATTTTGAGCAAAACCCCGGCAAGGATCACCGAACCGGCCGTCGGGGCCTGAACGTGAGCGTCAGGCAGCCAGGTATGCACTGGCCACATCGGCATCTTGACCGCGAAACTGGCGAAGAATGCCAGCCACAGCCACGTCTGAGCTTCAGGCGCGAAGTCGTAATTCATCAGCGTCGGGATGTCAGTCGTGCCAGCTTGGTTGACCATCCACATCATCGCGATCAGCATCAGAACCGAGCCGAGCAGCGTGTAGAGGAAGAACTTATAACTGGCGTAAATCCGGTTCGTGCCGCCCCAGATACCGATGATCAGATACATCGGTATCAAACCGGCTTCGAAGAAAATGTAGAACAGGTAGATATCCTGCGCGGTAAATACGCCGATCATGAGGAGTTCCATGATCAGGAACGCCGCCATATATTCGCCGACCCGCTTGGTGATGGATTCCCAGCTGGCCAGAATACAGATTGGCATCAGGAAGACTGAAAGCACGATCAGCAGTAATGCGATCCCGTCGATCCCCAGTGCATAATTGAAGCCCGCAAACAGCGCGGCACGTTCGATAAACTGCCACTGTGCACCGCCAATGTCGTATTGCGCCCACAGCAGGATGCCGAGTGCGAGGTTGATCAACGTGGCGCCCAGCGCGATAATCCGCGCGCCCTTCGCCTCAGCAAACAAGCAGGCAATCGCCGCCACCAAAGGCACCAACAGCATTACGGAAAGAATTGGGAAACCGCCCATTACATCAGCACCCAGGTAACAGCGGCGATCAGCCCGAGCAGCATGATGAGCGCGTAGGAAGTAAGATAGCCGGACTGGAGTTTCTTAGCCGCGCCGGTGCCCTTAAGCACCAACCACGCAGCCCCATTGGGGCCGAACCGGTCGATAACGCCCTCGTCACCGATCTTCCAAAGTTTGCGGCCAAACCAGAATGCCGGACGAATGAAGATGAGATTATACAGCTCGTCAAAATACCATTTGTTGTGCAGAAAACTGTGCAAATTGCGGAATTGCTCGACAAATTTGCCCGGGATTGATGTGTCGCGGATATAGGCCATGTAAGCGATAAACAGACCCAACAGCATTACGATGCTCGCTGACAATTTCACCAGCATCGGCACCTTATGCATCGCGTGGATCAGATTCTCATTGTAGAAAATGCTGCCGCCCCAGAATTCCGCGCTGTCGAGGAACGCGTGGCTGAACACCCAACCTGCAAACACCGCGCCGGCACTCAGCAAGGCTAGTGGAACCAACATCGACGGCGGGCTTTCATGCGGATGATAGCCTCCTGTGGTGTCAGCGCCAGCTTCTTCCGGCGTCTTGTGGACGCTGTGCTGGATATGCTCGCTCTCGATCCAGCGCGGTTTGCCCCAGAAGGTCAGGAACATCAGGCGCCAGCTGTAGAAACTGGTCAGCAGCGCAGAAAATACGCCGACCCAGAAGGCAAACTGGCCCAGTTCCGTGCCGCGCGCGAAGGCCACCTCAAGAATTGCATCCTTGGAATGGAAGCCTGCGAAACCGGCACCAAGCCAATAAATTCCCACGCCAGTGATCGCCAATGTGCCGATCAACATAGCCCAGAAGGTAATCGGAATTTTCTGACGCAGACCGCCGTAATAACGCATGTCCTGCTCGTGATGCATCGCATGGATCACGGAACCCGCCCCGAGGAACAGCAGCGCTTTGAAGAAGGCGTGCGTAAACAGATGGAACATCGCGGCGCCATACGCGCCCACGCCCACGGCGAAGAACATGTATCCAAGCTGCGAACAGGTGGAGTAAGCAATGACCCGCTTGATGTCCCACTGGGTGGTCGCGACCGTCGCGGCGAACAGACACGTTGCAGCGCCAACAAAGGTCACCATGCCCAGCGCAATCGGCGCAGTTTCGAACATCGGGGACAGGCGGCAAACCATGAACACACCAGCAGTGACCATGGTGGCCGCATGGATCAAGGCGGAGACCGGTGTTGGGCCCTCCATCGCGTCCGGCAGCCAGGTGTGCAGGCCCAGCTGCGCGGATTTGCCCATCGCGCCGATGAACAGCAGGATGCACAGCAGATCCATCGTGTGCATCCGGTAGCCAAGGAACCCGATGGTTGCCCCGCTCATCGAAGGCGCAGCGGCGAGAATTTCCGGGATCGACACTGTGCCGAACACCAGGAATGTCCCAAAGATACCGAGCATAAAGCCCATGTCGCCAACGCGGTTTACCACGAAGGCCTTGATCGCAGCGGCGTTGGCTGTGGGTTTACGGAACCAGAAACCGATCAGCAGATATGACGCGAGGCCAACCCCTTCCCAACCAAAGAACATCTGGATCAGATTATCGGCGGTTACCAGCATCAGCATGGCGAAGGTGAACAGGCTCAGGTACGCGAAGAACCGCGGCTGGTCTGGGTCTTCATCCATATAGCCCCAGCTGTACAGATGGACGAGCGCGGAAACGGTGTTGATCACCACCAACATCACTGCTGTCAGTGCATCAACCCGCAGCGCCCAGTCAAAACTCAGGCTTCCCGATTGAACCCATTGAAACACCGGCACGACTGTGGCCGTGGCGTCGCCGGCCACGAAGCTCAGGAAGATCGGCCAGCTCAGCGCGCAGGATACAAACAGCGCACCAGTGGTGATCACTTTGACTGCTGTATTGCCAAGCGCGCGATTACCCAGCCCGCCGACGATGGCCGCGAGCAAGGGTAGGAAAACGATGATTAGGATGAAGGCCGGGTTCACTGCGTTCTTAGCCCTTCATCCGGTTGACATCATCAACCGCAATCGTGCCGCGCCCGCGGAAATAGACGACCAGAATGGCCAGACCAATAGCCGCTTCGCCCGCCGCAACGGTCAGCACGAACATCGCAAACACTTGCCCCGTCAAATCGCCGAGGAAAGCGCTGAAAGCGACCAGATTGATATTCACCGACAACAGGATCAACTCAATCGCCATCAGGATGACAATGATGTTCTTGCGGTTGAGGAAAATGCCCAGCACGCCAAGCACGAACAGGGTCGCGCTGACGACGATGTAATGTTCAATACCAATCACGTGCGAAGCACTCCTATGATCCGCTCGTCCTGAGCTTGTCGAAGGGTCATAGCTGAACCCCCTTACCCACTTCGGGGCTCGCATTAATTGTCGCGTCTTGTGGACGGCGGCGGTTCTGTTTGCCGATGTTCTGATGGCCGCGGTGGGGGCCGCTCTGGCGCTCACGATTGGTCAGCACAATTGCCCCAACCATGGCGACGAGCAGGATCAGCCCGGCGCCTTCGAACAGGAAGATGTAATCATTATACATCAGCGCACCGATATTCGCGGTGTTGCCTTCACCCACCAGCGGCGCGGCGCTGCCATCGGGCGTGCCCAATTCCAGCGCGCCCGCACGGTAAGCACCGATCCCCAGGATCAATTCCGCCAGCAGCACCAGCGCAATCGCAATCCCGAGTGGAAAATTCTTCATGAAACCGGCGCGCATTTCAGCGAAATCGATATTGAGCATCATGACGACAAACAGGAACAGCACCGCCACCGCACCGACATAAACAATCACCAGCAGCATCGCGATAAACTCCGCGCCCACAAGCACCATCAGGCCCGCCGCGTTGAAGAATGACACGATCAGCCACAGCACAGAATGCACCGGATTGCGCGACATGATAGTCAACGTACCGGCGGCAATCAAAAGTACCGCGAAGAGATAAAAGGCGAAAGTCTGGATCATAAGCCCCGTTGGTCCTGAGCGCGCGCGTTAGCGATAGGGTGCATCGGCTTCAAGGTTTGCGGCAATTGCCCGCTCCCACTTGTCCCCGTTGGCGAGTAATTTATTCTTGTCATAGAGCAGTTCTTCGCGCGTTTCGGTCGCATATTCGAAGTTCGGCCCCTCGACCACAGCATCTACCGGGCAGGCTTCCTCACAGAAACCGCAATAGATGCATTTGGTCATATCAATGTCGTAACGCGTCGTCCGGCGGCTGCCATCATCACGCGGTTCGCTCTCGATAGTGATTGCCTGCGCAGGACATACAGCCTCGCACAATTTGCAAGCAATGCAGCGCTCTTCCCCATTGGGATAGCGGCGCAGCGCATGCTCACCGCGAAAACGCGGGCTCAGCGGGTTCTTCTCGAACGGATAGTTGATCGTCACCTTGGGCTTGAAGAAATACTTCAAGGTCAGCGCATGCGCCTTGAGGAGTTCCCACAAGGTGAAGGACTTGATGAGGTGCGTCAGAGTGCTCATGAATAATGCCCTGTGGCCATCAAATAGCCGCTAATCAAAACAACGAACCCGAGGCTCATCGGCAAAAACACCTTCCACCCCAGACGCATCAGCTGGTCATAGCGGTAACGGGGAACAGTCGCCCAGATCCAGCTGAACAGGAAGAAAAAGAAGAAGGTCTTGGCGAACAGCCAGATCCAGCCCGGCACCAGATATAGCGGCGCCCATTCGAACGGAGGCAACCATCCGCCAAAGAACAGGATCGCGTTGAGCATGCACATTAGCAGGATGTTGGCATATTCACCCAGCCAGAACAGCGCGAAGCTCATCGAGCTATATTCGGTCTGATACCCGGCCACGAGTTCTGATTCTGCCTCAGTCAGATCGAATGGTGCGCGTGCGGTCTCTGCCAGACTGGAGATGAAGAACAGCACCCACATCGGGAACAGCAGCAAGTTAAAGAAATATCCATTGACGATGCCAAACCCGTGCCCGCGCTGTGCCTCGATAATGCCGTTCAGATTGAATGTTCCGGCGTACAATACCACGCACACAAGAATGAACCCGATCGAAACTTCGTAAGAAATCATCTGCGCCGCAGCGCGCATGGCGGAGAAGAACGGATATTTGGAATTGGACGCCCAGCCTGCGATCACTACTCCGTAAACGCCCAGCGAACTGATCGCGAGGACATACAGCAGTCCGACATTGATATCCGCCAGCACCGCCCCTGAATTGAACGGGATCACCGCCCACGCCGCCAGCGCCACCGTAAAGGTGATGATCGGCGCCATCAGGAACAGGCCCTTGTTGGCCGCCGCCGGGATGATGGTTTCCTGCAGGAACACCTTCAAGCCGTCGGCAAAACTCTGTAGCAAACCAAATGGCCCGACCACATTGGGCCCGCGCCGCAGCATAACCGCCGCCAAAATCTTGCGGTCGACATAAATGATCATCGCCACCGCCAACAGCAGCGGCAGGGTGATCAGCAGAATGCCAGCAACGGTCGACACACCCCACGCCCATTCATAGGACATGCCGAGGGATTGGAAGAAATCAGTCACTCCGCCGCCTCCGCCAGTTCATCGCCGTGCAGCAGTTCAGCCGAGCATTGCTGCATCACTGCGCTTGCCCGGGCGATCGGGTTGGTGAGGTAGAAATCCTTGATCGGATAGGCAATCACGCCTTCTGCTTTCGCCTTCGCATCGCCATTCGGCAGCGCCCCATAATTCGCCAAGCCTTCTTCGCCCAATGCCGAAACAGCCTTGATCATCGCGCTTTGCAATTCGGCAAAACTGTCGAACCCGACGCTAACGCCAAGCGCATCCGCCAGCGCGCGCAGGATCGTCCAGTCTTCACGCGCATCACCCGGCGCGAACACTGCCTTCTCGGCAAATTGCACGCGGCCTTCGGTGTTGACGTAGGTCCCGTCCTTCTCGGCATAGGACGCGGCAGGCAGGATTATATCCGCCGCATGTGCGCCCTTGTCGCCGTGATGGCCGATATAGACTTTCAGCGCGCCGCCAAAGGCAGAGTAATCCACCTCGTCCGCGCCCAGTGACAGCAGCACCTTGGGCTTTGCCGCCGCGATATCGACGATGCCGCCCGCCTGCGCATAACCAAGCATCAATCCGCCCATACGGCTCGCCGCCATGTGGAGCACGTTGAACCCGTTCCAGCCATCTTTGACCAGCTTGAACTTTGCGGCCAATGCCAGCGCCGGGGCAAGTGCGCCCTTCGCCAGAGCCGCTCCGCCAAGAATAATCGCCGGACGTTCCGCGCCCTTCAGCGCATCCGAGACTGCCTTGGGAAGTTTGCCCAAAACGCTGACATCTTCGCCCAGGAAAGTCGCCGGATAGGTCGTTTCCCATTCAGGGCCGACCACGAACACCTTGGCGCCGTGTTTGACCGCTTTGCGCAGCCGTGCATTGACCAGCGCCGCTTCCCAGCGGATGTGGCTGCCCACGATCAGGATGGCGTCAGCAGTTTCGATCCCGGCCAGCGTCGAGTTGAAATTGACGGCGGCCAGATTGGACACGTCATAATCCATGCCCGTCTGGCGGCCTTCGAGCAATTTGCTGCCCATCGCGCCGACCAATGCCTTGGCTGCGAACATGGTTTCGCAATCGACCAGATCGCCCGCAATTGCGGCGATATTTTTACCCGGTTTCGCAGCGGCGATGGCCTTGAATGCCTCGTCCCAGCTTGCTTCGGCCAGCTTGCCGCTTTTCCTGATCCACACCTTGTCGAGGCGGCGCTTGTTCAATCCGTCGACCTGATAGCGGCCCTTGTCGGACAACCATTCCTCATTCACGTCATCATTGATCCGCGGCAGAGCACGCATCACTTCGCGGCCTCGACTGTCGAGCCGGATATTCGCGCCCACCGCGTCAGAAACGTCGATGCTGAGCGTTTTCTTCAATTCCCACGGCCGCGCTTCGAAAGCGTAAGGCTGCGATGTCAAAGCACCAACTGGACACAGATCGATCACATTGGCGCTCAGCTCATGCGAAGCCGCCTGCTCCAGATAGGTGGTGATCTGCATATCCTCGCCGCGATAAAGCGCGCCGATTTCGTTCACACCGGCGATTTCTTCCGAGAAGCGCACGCAGCGGGTACAGTGTATACAGCGGGTCATGATCGTCTTGATCAATGGGCCCATGTTCTTTTCGGTAACCGCGCGCTTGTTCTCGCGCTCATAACGCGAACCACCGCGCCCATAGGCCACCGACTGATCCTGCAAATCGCATTCGCCGCCCTGATCGCAAATCGGGCAATCGAGCGGGTGGTTGATCAGCAGGAATTCCATCACGCCTTCACGCGCGGTTTTGACCATCTGGCTATCGGTGCGGATTTCCTGACCGTCTGCGGCGGGCAGCGCACACGACGCTTGCGGCTTGGGCGGTCCCGGCTTCACCTCGACCAGACACATGCGGCAATTACCCGCGATGCTCAGCCGTTCGTGATAGCAGAAACGCGGAATTTCCTTCCCCGCCAGCTCGCACGCCTGCAAGACGGTAGCGCCTGCGGGAACTTCGATTTCCTGTCCGTCTACGGTTACCTTAGGCATTATTCGGCTGCCTCAGCGAATTGCGAATTGTGCTCATGAATGCGCCGTTCCAGCTCGGGACGGAAGTGCTTGATCAGACCCTGGATCGGCCACGCCGCCGCGTCACCCAAGGCACAAATCGTATGGCCTTCAACTTGCTTGGTCACTTGGTGCAGCATGTCGATTTCCTCGATTGCGGCATCGCCGGTGCGCAGGCGCTCCATCATCCGCCACATCCAACCCGTGCCTTCGCGGCAGGGTGTGCACTGGCCGCAGCTCTCATGCTTGTAGAAATAGCTGATCCGGCTGATCGCGCGGACGATGTCGGTGGACTTGTCCATCACGATCACTGCCGCTGTGCCGAGGCCTGATCCGACAGCTTTCAACCCGTCGAAATCCATCGGTGCGTCGATAATATCCGACGCTGGAACCAGCGGAACGGAAGATCCTCCGGGAATTACCGCCAGCAGATTGTCCCACCCGCCAGTGATGCCGCCGCAATGCTTCTCGATCAGTTCGCGGAAGGGGATGCCCATTTCTTCTTCGACGACGCACGGTTTTTCCACATGGCCGCTGATCTGGAACAGCTTGGTGCCGTGGTTGCCCTCATTGCCAAAGCTGGAGAACCATGACGCGCCGCGCCGCAGGATCGTGGGGACCACGGCGATGCTTTCGACATTGTTGACCGTGGTTGGGCAGCCATACAGGCCCGCACCCGCCGGGAATGGCGGTTTGAGGCGCGGCTGGCCCTTTTTGCCTTCGAGGCTTTCGATCATCGCGGTTTCTTCGCCGCAAATATATGCGCCTGCGCCGCGGTGCATGAATACGTCGAAATCATAGCCCGAACCGCTGGCGTTCTTGCCGATCAATCCGGCAGAATACGCTTCGTCAATCGCGGCCTGCAAAGTCTGGGCTTCGCGGATATATTCGCCGCGAATGTAGATATAGGCAGCCCGCGCGCGCATCGCGAAACCGGCGATCAATGCGCCCTCGATCAGCTTATGCGGATCGTGGCGGATAATCTCGCGGTCCTTGCACGAACCGGGTTCGGATTCGTCGGCATTAATGACCAGGAAGGACGGGCGGCCATCCTTGCTTTCCTTGGGCATGAAGGACCATTTGAGGCCAGTGGGAAAACCAGCTCCGCCCCGACCGCGCAGGCCCGATGCCTTCATCTCGTCAATGATGGCATCATTCCCGCGCGCGATAATGTCCTTGGTATTGTCCCAATCGCCGCGCTTCTGCGCAGCGGCGAGGCCCCATGACTGGAAGCCATAGAGGTTGGTAAAGATGCGGTCTTTGTCAGCCAAGCTCATACGAAATACCCCTGCGAATATGCAAACCCGCCGGCTACAACAATCGCTGCAATCGCGGCGAATTTAACCATGCCTGCCAGCACCTTGTAAGCGACAAAGGCCAGCACAAGCGCGATGATAATTGTGGCATAGCTCATCACCAATCCCCCCGATAATCGTGGTTCTCGGTGACCATTTCTTTCAGCGAAGTCGGTCCGCCAGAAGGCTCGGACGTGTGCCGCCCCGGTTCCTGCGTGCCTTCCTTGGGCTCCTTGCTCGCCGCCAGCGCATCCAACACTGCGTCGAGGCGTTCGACCGTCAGATCTTCGTAATTGCCGTCATTGATCTGGACCATCGGCGCGGTCGCGCAATTGCCCATGCATTCGACTTCGGTGAGGGTCCACAGACCGTCTGCCGAGACCGTGCCCTTCTCCATCCCGCGTTTCTTGCAGGCGGAGATAATATCGTCGCTGCCGCGCAGCATGCAAGGCGTAGTGCCGCACACTTGCACATGGAATTTACCTACCGGTACAAGGTTATACATGAAATAGAAGGTCGCGACTTCGAGCACGCGGATCACCGGCATGTCGAGATATTTCGCGACATATTCAATCACCGGCATGGGCAACCAGCCCTGCGTAACTGTTTCCTCGCCAACCTGACGCTGCGCCAGATCGAGCAGCGGCATTACCGCCGATTTCTGGCGGCCCTCGGGATAGGACGCGATGAACTTGTCCGCCTTCGCGGTGTTGTCCTTCGTAAACACGAAAGACCCCCACCGCGCGCGCATTTCCGGCGTGTCGGGTGCTGTGTGACGATTAGCCATTAGTCAGTCTCGTTTGAAGATAGCGGCCGACGTAGAGGCCGATCACGGCAGCGAAGGCGGTCGAGAGAATTTCTTTGAGGCTCGACGAGCCATGAAACGCGAGCAAATATGCCGCGACCGCAGACGCAAAGGCGGCAAACGCAGCGAAGAATATAATGAGCTCGCGGAGGATCACCGGTCACACTCTCCGAACACCACGTCAATCGCGCCCAGAATTGCGGTGGCGTCGGGCAGCATGTGGCCCTTCGCCATGAAGTCCATCGCTTGCAGGTGCGAAAACGCGGTTGGGCGGATTTTGCAGCGATATGGTTTGTTGCTGCCGTCTGCCACCAGATAGACGCCGAATTCGCCCTTGGGGCTTTCGGTTGCGACATACACTTCGCCAGCGGGGACGTGGAAGCCCTCGGTATACAGCTTGAAGTGGTGGATGAGCGCTTCCATCGACTGCTTCATCTCGCCACGTTTTGGCGGGCTGACTTTGCGGTCGTCGCTGGCAATCGGGCCTTCGGGCATTTCGGCAATGCACTGCTTGATGATCCGGGCCGATTGATAGACCTCGTTCACCCGGACCATGAAGCGGTCATAGCAATCCGAATTGGTGCCGACGGGGATTTCGAAATCCATCCGGTCATACACGTCATAGGGCTGCGATTTGCGCAGGTCCCACGGCACGCCCGCCGCGCGGATCATCGGGCCGGAGAAGCCCCAGGCAATCGCGTCTTCCTTCGAAACAATCGCAATATCGACATTGCGCTGTTTGAAAATGCGGTTGTCGATCACCAGGCTCATCGCGTCGCCGAATAATTCTGGCAGGCGGTTGTCAATCCAGTCACCGATGTCGGTAAGCAATTTCAGCGGTACATCCTGATGCACGCCGCCGGGGCGGAACCAGGCCATATGCATTCTTGCCCCAGACGCGCGTTCGAAGAAATTCATGCAATCTTCGCGCAGTTCGAACACCCACAAATTCGGCGTCATCGCGCCGACATCCATCACATGCGCGCCGATGTTGAGCATGTGGTTGGAAATGCGAGTCAGTTCCGCGAACATTACCCGCAGATATTGCGCGCGTTCTGGCACTTCCAGATTGAGCAGTTTCTCGATTGCTAGAACGTAGGAATGTTCCTGACATAGCGGCGAACAGTAATCGAGCCGGTCGAAATACGGCAGCGCCTGCAGATAGCTCTTATGCTCGATCAGTTTTTCAGTGCCGCGATGCAGCAGGCCGACATGCGGATCAATCCGCTCGATGATCTCGCCGTCCAGCTCCATCACCATCCGCAAAACGCCATGCGCCGCAGGATGCTGGGGGCCGAAGTTGATCGTGTAATTGGTGATGACCTCGTCACCGGTGGTGGGCGACTGTTCAAGCTGCATTGTCATGATTTGCCTCCCTTCGGTTTCGTGGCCGCTTTGGTATCAGTGGTCTTGCCCTTGCGAGGTCTGCGCGCGGGACGGTCCTCGGTCGGTTCGGGCGGTTTGGCTGCAGGTTTCTTGCTCGGCTTCTTTGCCGAAGGTTTCGCTGCAGCCTTGTTCGCTGCCTTGCCCGCGCCGGTGTCGGACGGTTTCTCAGTTACCTTGGGATCGTCGATCGGCGGTGTATCCGCCTTCTCGTCACCTGGAAGAACGTAATCCGCACCTTCCCAAGGGCTCATGAAATCGAACTGGCGCAGATCCTGGGCAAGCTCGACGGGCTCGTACACCACCCGCTTTTCTTCCTCGGAATAGCGCAGTTCGGTATAGCCGGTGAGCGGGAAGTCCTTGCGGAAGGGATGCCCTTCGAAACCGTAATCGGTCAGAATGCGGCGCAGGTCGGTGTTGCCCGCAAACAGCACGCCGTACATGTCGAACACTTCGCGTTCCAGCCAGCCGGCATTGGGCCACAGAGTGGTGATGGTCGGTACCGGTGTCGCTTCGTCCGTACTGATCTTCACCATCACACGGTGATTTTTGGTCAGCGACAGCAGCATGTAAACAACTTCGAAGCGTTCCGCCCGCGAGGGGTAATCGGCGCCCGCCATTTCCATCATCTGCTGATATTCGTGATCGTCCCGCAGCAGGCGCAGCGCGTCTTCGATACCGCCGCGTTTGACAGTGAAAATGATCTCGCCGTGTTCTTCCGATGCGCTGATGAGCATCTTGCCCAGCGCGGCAGAAAGCGCATCCTTTACGCCTTCGTTGGAAGTGATTTTCGGGGCGGAGTGGAGAACAGCCATCTTAGCGCTCTATCGTCCCTGAACGACGGATTTTCCGCTGCAATTGCATCACGCCGTACAGCAGTGCCTCTGCCGTTGGCGGGCACCCGGGAATGTATATATCGACCGGCACAATCCGGTCACAGCCGCGCACAACGGAATAGCTGTAATGGTAATAGCCGCCGCCATTTGCGCAGCTGCCCATCGAAATGACGTATTTGGGTTCCGACATCTGGTCGTAAACCTTGCGCAGCGCCGGGGCCATCTTGTTGCAAAGCGTTCCAGCCACGATCATCACGTCCGACTGGCGCGGAGATGCGCGCGGGACGACGCCGAAACGCTCCATATCATAGCGCGGCATATTGACGTGGATCATCTCAACCGCGCAGCAAGCGAGGCCGAAAGTCATCCACCACAGACTGCCGGTGCGCGCCCATTGGAACAGATCTTCGGTGCTGGTGACCAGAAAGCCCTTATCATTTACTTCCGCCTGCATGGCCTGGAAGTAATCCTGATCAGGGTGCAGCGATTGTCCAGGTTGGGCCGCCGCTGGTAAGCCGTTTACTACTCCCAATCTAACGCTCCTTTTTTCCATTCATAGGCAAAGCCGACCGTTAGAATCATCAGAAAAACCATCATGGATATCCAACCCGCCCAACCGGTGATGCCGAGTGACACCGCCCAAGGGAACAGGAAGGCTGCCTCAAGATCAAAAATGATGAACAGAATGGCGACCAGATAGAAACGCACGTCAAACTGGCTGCGCGAATCCTCGAACGCGGGAAAACCGCATTCATATTCGGTCAGCTTGTTGGCTGTCGGGTTATGTGCGCCGGTAAGGCGGGAAACGCCCATCGGCAGAAAAATAAATGCCGCAGACAATCCGAGCGCGATGGCCAGAAAGATCAGGATTGGCAAATACTGGCTTAGGTCGATCACTCTAATGCCTCGCTCAAGTGCGCTTCACCTTAAAGGCTGAATCAGCACGAATTAACACTACGCCGCGCCCTAGGCCCCTGCCCCGAATGGTGCAAGGGGGCGCGCCCGTAATATCCTCTCAAATACAGCCAATTCTGATCCTGCTGGCGCGTATTGGTTCGCCGCCGTAACGTCAGGCTTTCTTGATTTGGCTCGATAATGCCTTTTCGGTTTTCTTGCCATAGGGTGGTTTGAACCCCGCAAGCCCCGCCACATCGACCTTAGTCTGGGTGTAGACCGACCGCGCATGGCTGAATTCCTTAAAGCCTTCCGGACCATGATACGACCCGATCCCTGACGGACCGACGCCGCCAAAAGGCAGGTCTTCCATCGAGATGTGGAAAATCACGTCATTGACAGTCACACCGCCCGAAATCGTCCGCTGCAAGACCCGTTCGCGCTCGCCGTCATCTTCGCCGAAATAATACAGGCCCAGCGGGCTGTCATTCTGGTTAACGTACTCGATTGCCTCATCGACCCCGTGATACGTCTTGATTGGCAGAACAGGTCCGAAAATCTCTTCCTGCATCGCGGTCATATCTTCCGTCACATTGCGCAGGATTGTCAGCGGCATTTTGCGGGAATTGGTGTTGGAGAAATCCTCATTGCCGGGATTCACCTCGATCACGTCGGCACCCTTTGCCCTGGCATCTGCAACCATGCCTTGCAAACGGTCGAAATGGCGGTCGGTGACGATGGAGGTGTAATCATCATTGTCGAGCAAAGTCGGATACATCGCGCTGGCACTGCTACGCACGGCTTCGACGGCTTCGTCTTCCATATCATGCGGCACGATCATGTAATCGGGCGCAAGGCAGATTTGTCCGGCATTCATCATCTTGCCCATCGCGATGCGCTCGCCTGCCTTGGCGAAATTGGCGCTCCGACCAAGCACCACTGGCGACTTTCCGCCGAGTTCCAGCGTAACCGGAACCAGATTGCGGCCCGCCGCTTCCATTACTTTGCGTCCCGTAGCGGTCGATCCGGTGAACACCAAATGATCGAGTTTCAGCGAGGAGAACGCCTGCGCAACCTCGGGGCTGCCGGTGATTACGGACACTTCCTCCGGCGCAAAGTACTTCGCAACCAATTCGCGGGTGAGTTCCGAGGTGATTTCGGTGAACTCGCTCGGCTTGATCATCGCGCGGTTACCGGCGGACAGGATCTGCATCAGCGGACCGATCGACAAATTTACCGGGAAATTCCATGGGGACATGATCCCGATTACGCCTTTGGGTTCAAACCTCAGCTCTGCCTTTGCACCCAGCAGTCCGAGCGGGAACTGGACCTTGCGTTTCTCTGGCTTGGCCCACTTGTCCATGTGCTTGAGGCAATATTTTCCGAAATTCACGGTCGACATGATGTCGGTTAGCATGCTCATCGGAACGCTGCGGTTGCCGAAATCCGCGCTCATGGCCTTGGCCAGTTCCTCTTTATTGTCGACCAGCAATGCAATCGCCCGCTTGACCCGGTCACGGCGAATTGCAGCGGCTTCGGGCCGCGCGGCGGTAAAGGAGGCTCTTTGCAGGGCGAGAATTTCTTCCAACTCATTTTGCTTGTTGTCGGCCATCATTCTCTCCATTTGATTTTGGTGCAGTGCAGCACTACATGATCGTTAAATAGCACATGCTTAAGCAAGAAAGGCAAGCTTCCTTTATGTCCGTATTCTCAGCCGCCGATCCCGTCGTTATCCTGTCTTATGCCCGCACCCCGATGGGCAGTATGCAAGGCGCATTATCTGATGCTTCAGCGACCGAATTGGGCGCGACAGCGGTTAAGGCAGCGGTAGAGCGTGCCGGCGTGGCGGGCGCAGATGTGGACCGGATTTACATGGGCTGCGTACTTCCCGCCGGGCTTGGACAGGCCCCTGCCCGTCAAGCTGCCTTGAAGGCAGGCCTGCCCAAATCAGTTCAAGCCACCACGGTAAACAAGGTTTGCGGCTCCGGCATGCAGACCGTCATCATGGGCGCCGAAGCGCTGGCAGCGGGAACTATCGACACAGTAATTGCTGGCGGGATGGAGAGCATGACCAATGCGCCATATCTTCTCAAGAAGCACCGTTCTGGTGCGCGGATCGGCCACAATACGGCCTATGATCACATGTTCCTCGACGGGCTGGAAGATGCCTATGAGGAAGGCCGCGCAATGGGCACTTTTGCGCAGGCAACGGCTGACGAATATCAGCTATCCCGCGAAGCAATGGACGATTATACAATCGAATCCCTGCGCCGTGCCAATGCCGCGATTGCCAGCGGCGCGTTCGCCGATGAAATCGTGCCGGTCACCATGGCCACGCGCGGCGGCGACGTGGTGGTCGATACGGATGAAGCGCCCGGCCGCGGCAAGCCCGACAAAATCCCTACCCTGCGTCCAGCCTTTGCCAAGGACGGCACTATTACCGCGGCCACCTCCAGTTCAATTTCGGACGGCGCAGCAGCCATCGTGCTAACTCGGGTGAGTGTCGCTGAGGCCAAGGGTTACACCCCGATTGCCACCATCATCGCCAGCGCAGCCCATGCGCAGGAGCCATCGGAATTCACGGTCGCCCCGGTTGGCGCGATCACCAAGCTGCTGGAAAAAGCAGGCTGGTCAGTGGACGATGTCGACCTGTGGGAAGTCAACGAAGCCTTCGCTTGTGTCGCCATGTTTGCGATGCGCGATATTGGCATCCCGCATAACAAAATCAATGTAAATGGCGGCGGCACTGCGCTGGGTCATCCAATCGGCGCCAGCGGGACGCGCATTCTGGTCACTTTGCTCAATGCATTGAAGAGTCAGGGCAAGAAACGCGGAGTCGCAAGTCTTTGCATAGGCGGCGGCGAAGCAACTGCGATTGCGGTCGAACTGGCCTAATAGCTGGGGTTTCGGCGGGGCAAACACCCTGTGGTTAACGAAAATTTGGCATGGTCATGGACTCGTGATAGCTTGGCGCTCCTTATGGAGGGGAAGATACATGAAAAAACTGATTTTGATGGTGGGAACCGTTGCACTTGCTGCCTGCTCGCAAGCTGCACCTGAGGCCGAAGCGCCTGTCGAGGCCGCAGTCGAAGAAGCAGCTGTGGAGGTTGGCGGACCCGGCACATACGAAGTGACGTATGAAGATGGTACGGTAGCGACGATGACGACAACCGCGGACGGGACATTCTCCGCTACGCAGGGTGATCTTACATCGACTGGCACAACGGTTCGAATGGACAAGAAGGTGTGCTTTGACGCCGAAGGCGATGAAGAAGGCCCAATGTGCTGGACCCCTGGCTAACCCGCGGAAGATGGCAGCTGGGTTTCCACCAGTGATGCCGGCGAATCCGTAACGGTAAAACCAGTCACCTGATCTTAGAGCCCGATTCGAAAGTTTTTCAATCGTAGCAATATCTTGCGGTTCGCCTTGTGAGCATACGGATGGAAGCGATCAACGCCCAGGCTGTTGATGAGGCGATGGACCGTTCCCAGTCTTTGGCGAGGCGTCGGCATCGGCCCAGCCATGCGAACGTCCGCTCGACGACCCAGCGGCGCGGCAAGAGTTCGAAGCCTTTGGCGGTATCGGAACGCTTGATGATTTCCAGCGTCCAGCTTCCATGGCCCTTGAGCGCGCTCCTGAGCTTGTCGCCAGCATAGCCGCCGTCGGCGAACACATGGCGCAGCCACGGGAAGCGATAACGGATGGCTTTGAGGA
>Ga0209702_10001000_pt1 | contig 57364 bp, 64 predicted proteins | sample FRY01_FD_187210 | JGI IMG/M metagenome (GOLD analysis project Ga0209702, IMG submission 187210) | Freshwater microbial communities from Lake Fryxell liftoff mats and glacier meltwater in Antarctica - FRY-01 (SPAdes) (version 2) | ecosystem: Environmental > Aquatic > Freshwater > Ice > Glacier...
CAACCCCAACGTCACCGCTCAACCTCGCTCGACATACCCAAGATTTTCGCAGAAACCGGCGGCGAACGCGAGCACCATCCGCTACGAAAAACACCAGCCACCTAGTGCAGTTCAAGCTCGACGATCCGGAGCCGTTGCTGTACCACGATCATCCGATCTTTCGCGATGGCGAGTTCGTTGGCCACACCACATCGGGCATGTACGGCCACACGGTCGGTGCTGCCATTGCCATGGGGTACGTCACCACCCCGGTCGACATGCCACGCGCCGCGGTACTCGAAGCAAAATTCGAGCTCAAGGTCAACGGCGCCAAGTTCGACGCGACCCCATCCTTCCGCCCCTTCTACGACCCGAGATCTGAACGCCCAAAGCTCTGACGGGATCAGATCGCCCGAGTCCTGTGTCAGCTGACAGCGTTGCCGTAGCGATCAATCGCGTCGAGGAGGGCGTCAATGTCGTCGGGTTGCAGCGTCGTCGACATGCAGATCATGCGGAACGTGTTTATCCCGTGGATGGGCTGGAATCCGATCATTCCCGTGCCGTGCGACTGCATCTGTGCCTTGATCTTCGGCGGCAGTCCATGCAGCCGGTTGCGAACTCCGTCACCGAGGTTGTCGATCGAGCCGAGCGGTCGCAGCTCGGGTGGCACCCAGGCGAACACAACGTTGGTGAACGAACCGGACACGACCGGAACAAAGGCGCCGTCGCTCTCGGCGATGTGTTGGCGTGTGTAGTCGGCCATGGCCATTGCATGGTCGATGCGCGCCGCGAAGCCGACGTCGCCGTGCGCCTTCCATGCGAGCCACAGTTTGAGGACGTCGATGCGCCGTGCACATTGAAAGGTGCGGTCGCCTGAGTCGTACTCGGCGAACTGTTTGTCGGGTTGGAAGAGGTAGTCGGCGTGGCCAGCGAAACAGGCAGCCAACTGTTCGGGGCGCTTGACCAGCAGTGCCGTGCACTGCTGCGTCATCCCCATCATCTTGTGCAGGTTCCAGACGAACGAATCTGAGCGTTCGACACCAGCGAGTCGATGTGCGTGGGCCGCGGAGAAGAGTGCTGAGCCGCCGTAGCAGCCGTCGACGTGCAGCCACACGCCGTGTTGCTCGCACACATCGGCAACTGCGTCGAGGTCGTCGAAAGCCGACGTCACAGTGGTGCCCGCAGTGCCGATCACTGCGAGGGGGATCGCTCCGGCGCTGATTGCCGCGTCGATGGCCGCGGTGAGAGCAGCAGGGTCGATGCAGCCCTCGTAGTCGGCGTCGACTTTGACGACATGGTCGCTGCCGATACCGAGGAGCGCAGCCGACTTGGTGGCTGCGTAGTGCCCGGCTTCGGACACGAAGATGGCAAGGCGATCGCCGTTGCTGCCGCGCTGCGCGATATCGGGCTGGTGACGGTGGCGGGCGAGTTGGAGTGCGAACAAGGTGCCGACGCTGCCACCCGGGCAGAACATGCCGGGCGGCAGTGATGGGATTGGATTGGAACCGGCCTCGACGTAGCCCGCGAATCGGCCGAGCTTGTGGAGCACCGCGCTTTCCATGAGGGTGAACACTGGGGCAACCTCGAAGGTCGCGCCCGTCGTGTTGAGCGCCGACCCGAGCCAGTCGCCAACGACCGAGATTGGGTCGGGCCCGGCGAAGTTCTGGTTGACGAAGCGCGGATGGCTCGTGTGCATCGAGTGCTTGATCACGAGGTCGACTGCGGCCAGCACCGCATCGTCGTGTTCGGCCGAGGCCGCTTCGGCGAATGCCAAGCCGACGGTGGTGTCGAACGTGTCGATCAGTTCGCGGGGTGAAGCGAAGTTGATGACGAGATCATGGCCTCGCGGTGGATTGGCCAGATGGGCGGTTGCCCGAGCGGCAATCCCGGCAACGAGCTCATCGGTGTTTTTCGTCTCGATCACAGGATTCCCGTTCGATGTGGCGAGCTCAGTGCTCGCGGATGTGCTGGAGACGAGACAACTGGCGGACGCTACATTGAGCCAACGTATTCGCCCTGCACGTTCACGGCGACCGAGATGGTCCGCTCGCTCCAGGTCGGCGTCGTCGCTGATGCAAGGCCGAGCCAGTCGACCAGTTGATCTTGGTGCGAGGTGCGCAGGCGGGCGCATCCCTTGCTCTGCGGAGAGGTCGGGACGTTGTTGGCGCCGTGGATTGCCTGACCGAGATCGAAGTAGAGCGGGCGGTACATGTTGCCGTTCAGCGGATTGTCGGCGGCAACCGGGAAGTCGCTCCTGTCGTGCCAGCCGCCGTTGTCGACCGCCGGATCAAACCGGAAGGCGCGTGCCTGGTCTTGGTCGCGTGTCTCGTACCCCTCGGAGCCGGTTGACGTCGGGAAGCCGAAGACCAGTTGCTCGGCACCCTCGCCGACGAACATGAACTGACAGGTCCGGTCGATCAGGATCCACCTCGGCTGGTTGAGTGCCGACGTGAACGGCATTGGGAGTTCGTCCGCAGCGAGCAGCATCCGCTCTTCGGCACTGCCCGCAGCCATATCGGTCGTGTTGACTTCAAGCCCCATGGCGAGTCGTGCAGCGCAGAGCCGCTGGCGTGTGACCGGCCCTGAAACGCCGTCGACGAGAAGTGGTTGCGTGCCGATTTCTTCGAACAGCTTGTTGAGCTTGAGCTGTTGGATCTCGACGTTCTGGCGCACTGCTGCATCCACGACGGCTTTGTCGGGGTCGGCGCGTTGCTCGCCGGTGATGTCATCGAGGCCGTTGCCGGTACACACGTCGAGTAGCTGACCGACCTCGATGTCGGCGGTCGGCAGGTTGTTTTCGGCGCGTAGCGCAACAACATTCACGGTCTCGTCGTCGAACGCGTTGGCGATCAGACCGAGCGAGTCCAGTGCTTCGACTTCGACGACGCACGCCGGGTCGTAGATCTGTGGCTTGGGTTCGGTCGTCGTGGGTGCGATGGTGGTCTCGGGCAACGTGGCGACGGGCATCGAGGTGGCCGGTGCATCATCGGCGATCGCGGTGTCAGGAGTTGCCAGAGTTGCCGGGCTCGACTCGACAGCGGAAGGCTCGGTCACTCCAGCGCTTTCGGTGGCGCTTTGAACCGTGGCGCTGCACGCACTGATGACGAGCAACGCGCCGCCCAAGAACATGGTGATTCCTCGTCCGCGCATCCTCAGAAAGTACAGGCCGGGCCCGGCGACGTCTGGTCAAGCCATGCGATGGCAACGGTTTGTTTCGCGGTGGAGATCAGGCGCGTAGGGCAACGAGGTACTGGCCGCCGCCCTCTTGAATGTCACTGGTCAAGGCAAGGCCGGGCTCGAGGCGGCTGATCCGATCGATCAGCCACGCAGCCGTTGTGTCGGCGTCGGCAGCGGTCGGGCAGCGGCAGAAGATCTCTCGCCCGCCCTTCGCAGCGAGCCGGTCGACGGTCGGGATGATTGCAACCGGGTCGATCGTGAAGAGCTGTTCGTTCCAGACAACGACTGCTTCGATGTTGCCCTTGCCCGTGTTGCATCCACGATGGGCGAGGCGTTCATGGAGGTCGGTCGAGCCTTTCGACTTCCCCTTGCCCTTCTTCTTCGCCTTCCTGTCGGTCATCCGAGCATCGACACTCGGTCCGCGATCGTCGTTCACCGACATGCCCGGATCGACCGAGTCGTCGCACAACCAGCAACGCCAATTGTCTTGCTCACCGATGTCTTCAACGCGTGCCATGGTTGGAATGTAGGCGGTCACACTGTGTCAGGCACAGTGTGACCGGTCACTTGCGCAGAGGAGCGAGGGCGTCCATGCCGCGGTATGCAGCGGCTTCGCCCAAGTCGGCTTCGATACGCAGGAGCTGGTTGTACTTCGCGACACGGTCGGATCGGCACGGTGCGCCGGTTTTGATCTGACCGCAGTTGGTGGCGACGGCAAGGTCAGCAATGGTGGCGTCTTCGGTCTCGCCGGAGCGATGGCTCATGACCGAGGTGTAGCCGTGGCGGGTTGCGAGCTGCACGGTGTCCAGTGTCTCAGTGAGTGAGCCGATCTGGTTGACCTTAATGAGGATCGAGTTCGCGACGTCGTTGTCGATGCCCCGCTGCAGCCGAACGGAGTTGGTGACGAACAGGTCGTCGCCGACAAGCTGGGTCTTGTGGCCGACGGATGCGGTGAGCTTGGCCCAGCCGTCCCAGTCGTTCTCGTCCATGGCGTCTTCCAGCGACACGATCGGATATTTGTTGACCATCTCGGTCCAGTAGTCGGCCATTTCAGCGGGGGAGAGGACCTTGCCCTCGTGGGCGAGGTGGTACGCACCGTCTTTGAAGATTTCCGACACGGCCGGGTCGAGTGCGATAGCGATGTCAACTCCTGGCGTGAAGCCGGCCTTCTCGATGGCTTCCATCAGTGTGGTGATCGCCTCTTCGTTGGACGAGAGGTTGGGAGCAAACCCGCCCTCGTCACCGACGGCCGTCGAGAGGCCGCGGTCAGAAAGCACTTTCTTGAGGACGTGGTACGTCTCGGTGCCCCAACGCAGGGCTTCAGAGAACGATGGTGCGCCCACCGGCATCACCATGAACTCCTGGAAGTCGATCGAGTTGTCGGCGTGGCTACCGCCGTTGATGACGTTCATCATGGGGACCGGAAGGACGTGGGCATTCGGGCCACCGATGTACTTGTAGAGCGGCACGTCGAGTTCGATTGCCGCAGCTTTGGCAATGGCGAGGCTCGTGCCGAGGATCGCGTTGGCCCCAAAGTTGGCCTTGTTGTCGGTGCCGTCGAGGTCGAGCATGATGCGGTCGAGGAGGCGCTGATCGACTGCGTCCAGGCCAATGAGTGCGTCGGCAATTTCGTTGTTGACATGGCCGACGGCCTGCTGGACTCCCTTGCCCATATACCGGTCGCCGCCGTCGCGGAGCTCGACTGCCTCGTGCTCGCCGGTTGATGCGCCGGAGGGAACCGCGGCGCGACCTACCGAGCCCGAGTCCAACTCGACTTCAACTTCAACTGTGGGGTTGCCGCGAGAGTCGAGGATCTCACGGCCGATGATGTTCAGAATTTCGCTCATACTTCGGCCACCTTAGAGGCCGATGCACGTTGCCGCTGTTGGTGTGCGGAGTTGTTTGGACTCGCCGTTGGATGCCAATACTCGGCGATATGACTGGCGATACTTGACACCGGGGAGCGCTGTCAGTCGTTGTTGTTGTTGTTGTTGACTGCGACGATCTCATCCGGAGCATCGACCAGCACGTTGTCGAGGTACGAGGCGAGCGCCTGGTCGAGCGACACGTCGGTGGCACCCGCTTCTGAGAGGTACCAACGATGCTCAAGGAGCTGGTGGTAGATCTCAGCGGCCTCGAGTTTGTTGAACATCGACTCAGGGACCTGCGCCATGAGAGGTTCGAATCGCTGATCGAGCCATCGAACCGCAATAACGTTCTCGGGGAGCTGTCGAAACGTGACGCCCGTGATAGCCGACGTGGCGGACCGCTGCTGCTGCAGCTCGGCGCCGAACGCTCGAATGTCGTTGAGGAGTCTCCGGGCCTGATTCTCCGTGGTTTCGAGGCCGGTGACGTTCTTGAGCCGAAGACGGTGGTACCCGTGCTCGACGACCCGAGGGATGTAGCGCATGTGCCCGCTGTTTGGGTCACCAACGATGTCCATCTCCTCAACGTCGAACCCGAGGTCGTGCAGTCGCTGCAGTCGCTGCTCGATCCGGAAGGTTTCGCCAGGAACAAAGTCCGCAGGCTCGGTCAGTTCGGCCCACAACCCGTTGTAGCGGTCCTCGATTTGCAGTGAGACTTCCCACGGGTCGATGTCGGCGGCGAGTTGCTTGCCCATCTGGAGATCGAGCAGCCCACCGGCGACGTGCTCGGTGGCGATCTGGAGGTCGTATCGACGCTGACCTTCGCTGAGCTGCGGATATCGCTCCCCGGTCTCCATGTCGATCACGTAGGCGGACAGCGCACCTGCGTCGCGCCGAAAAAGGGTGTTCGAGAGCGAACAGTCGCCCCAGAAGAATCCGGCAAGGTGGAGCCGGACCAAGAGTCCGACCAACGCGTCAAGTACGCGTTCGCCCAGGTAGGGGATGGTCAAGCCGCGTCCAGAGAGCAGCGTGCGGTACGGAATCGAGTAGTCGAGGTGCTTCGTGACGAGCATGCCGTCGGATGAGTTGGGCTTGCCGGTGACGGCGGCCACGACCTCGGCAGTCGGAAGGCCGGCGTCGTCGAGTTCTCGAAGCAGGCGGTATTCCCGCTCAACCAGATGGTTGGGGAGCTCTTTGATGACATAGCTGACGTCGCCGAGTTCGATCAGCCGGACGACGTGGCGGTGCAAGCCCAAGACGCCGTGCATCTGCGGGAGATCCCAATCGGTGAGCGCCTGATCGAATGGCAATGTGGCGATGAGCGGGTGGTCAGACGGACTTGCGAGTTGGAGACGCACAGGTTGAGTTTGGCTGGTCGGGTTGCTGCTCACCGGTTGAGCGCGACTTTTGGAAAGAAATCCTCATGGTGACGCAGAAATCCGTCGATGGACGCACATGGAACCGGTGGGGACGCGATCGCACGACAAGGACGCGCCGCGGGCAAGTCACGACGTGTACTTCCACATGGTTCCCGTGTCGGCCCCAACAGCGCTCGTTCCGCCGCAGCCATCTCTGGCTCCCGTTGCTCCACCTGTTCTGCTGACCGCAGATGTTGCGGCGGCGGACACGAGCGCGTCGACTCCTGGACACGGGAAATCCAATGTGGCGGTGCGAGCGCTTCTTCCGATGCTGCCCGTCCGGCTGGTCGCACTGACCGGTGTCGCGTTGTCGCTTTTCCTGCACGGGTGGCAGAGAGGCCGTGTGATCGACGATCAGCCACGGTTGGAGGTCATCGCACCTCGTTCGCTGTTTGCCGGAGCGGTCGGCGTAATCGCCGTTGTGCTCTGGACGTTTATGGTCGTCGAGAACGCTCGTCGGATCATGGAACCAGCCCGTACACAGGAGTCCCCTCGACCTGGCTATGCGGTCAGGACGTGGATCCTGCCGGTGGCCTTCATCGTTGCTTCCTTGGGTGCAGTCAGCTATCTCTCAAGCGAGCTCAACTCGCCGATCAAAGGTACTGAATCGTCGATCCCCGTGATCCTTGGGATCGTCTCGATCCTTGCGCTCCTCCCGCTGCTGTACTCACCGATCACCTACCTCTCGTCGGTCGTCCGACGGATCGGTGGTCACGGCGTCACGCTGGCTGAATGGCTGTGGGTCCCCGCGGTCCTCGCCGCCATCGGTGGCTCACTGGTGTTCTGGTTCCGCGCCGGAGGCGTCTTCGGCGAAGGTTCCGATGCTTTGGCTTCCACCTGGGTCGTCGCGGTTGTTGCGATCGTGCCGGCAGTTGTTGTCGTTCTCCTCGGCTGGCGTGCTGCCGCAGCGGTCGAGACCGATGTGGCCCAGGCATTCACACGTCGGTATTCGCTGGCCCACAAGACCACGACTCGCCGGTTCGGCGCGATGTTCACTGACGGTGGCCCGAACCAGGCGGTACTTCGAGACCGGGGCCGCATTCGCCAGATTCCTGGAGTGCGGGTCGTCGGTTTCGTCGTCAGCGCTGGTCTCGCCGGCTTGTCGCTGCTCAGCATGGTCGGTGCTTTGGTCACGTTCCTGTTCTGGCAGGAGATGCGCGGCGGTGCACTCGGTTCGACGGAGAACGAACGAGTCTGGGACATTCTCGCTCTCCTGCAGGACGTTGAACGGTCAGTTGCCGTTGTCGTTCTCGTCGTTGCGAGCTTGTGGACCTTTGCGGCGGTGTCAAACATCCGGATGGCATCAGGTCGCCGGCGGAATCCAATTCTTGCGTTCTGGATGTGGCCTGCGACGGCCGCCGCCGTCTGGGCGGTGGCCGACCGCCTGATCGTCGAAGGCGATGCTGTCAGGGTCGTTGCTGGCTTCGCTGCCCAGGCAATCTTGCTGTCCCTGCCCTTTGCCCTGCTCCAACGTTCTGCTCAGGCCGTCAACGTCAGGCGAAACCCGATCTTGCTGACCTTTGTCGTCTGGATGCTCCTGTTGGTCCACGTCCAGGGCCTGGCTGGATTGTCGACGCTGTCCGAGACGTCCGAGTCGGTGCAGGTTGCGCGACTTGCCGGCTATCTCGCTATTGGCGCCCTGCTGCAGTTGGTCGCGACCTTCTCTGCAGCAGAGTCAACGCGCTCGATGAGCAATGCTGCTGAGAACCTCGCAGGGCATCACAATGCACAACTCGACAAGCACCGGAGCGTTGAGGTGTCGCGTGTTGCTGCCGGGCGTGCGGTTGGACCCTCCGTTGGAGCGTCGCCGCCGCAATGAGTCCCGACGCCGAATTCACCGACGGCGATCCCTCTACCGACACCACATCGCCTACGGACTTCGTCGCGCCAGATCCGAAAGGATCGGTCCGGTCCGCCCCGGTCAACTACAACCGCAGCGCCAGCTTTTCGCCGCTGCGCTCCGACCCGCCCCCGTCGCTCATTTCCACGTGGTGGCTGAGAACCGCGATCCTGATAATGATGCTCGGCGCCCTGGCGCTGACCATGTGGGCCGAATACACGGGTGAGAAGGGTGACATCGGGTCGCACCGCGCAGTGATTGGACTCCACATCGTCATCGCGGGCTCGCTCATGCTCTGGAGTTTTGCTGCGATGTACAACGCCAACAAGTTGGTGCCCCCGTCGCTGTACCAACGTCAGTCGAACCCACTGCTTGCTGTGGTGCTCTGGCTCGGGGCATTTGCTGCGCCCTTCGCTGCTGGCAAGGCCTTCGCGCTCTTCGATGAGCCGTCACCTGGCCCTGCTGGCGAACCGTCGAGCGAAGCAGTCAACTTCTTCGCGCTGGCAACCGTGGTACTTGTCTCCTTCGTTGTGGTGTGGCTGCCGTTCCGCTATCACGCCCGTCAGGCGTCGCGGGTCGGGGCGCCTCACAGGGTGATGCTCGGATGGTTTTTCGCGCCGTTGCTGGCCCTCATCGGCGGGTTCGCGATCCTCTTCCTCGGACTGCAAAACCAACTGGCCGTCGACGGTTTGACGGTAACGGAACGAACGGTTCAGGTTGGCGTGGTGTACGGGCTGCCGATGTTGATGTTCGCGATGGCGACGTGGCGTGCGATCACCGTCTTCGACGAAGTGATTGATCTGCGATGGCGACGCTGGAAGATCGAGTGGGAGAACACGCTCGAAGACTTTGTCCGTCAGCCAGCACCTGGGCCGGAAGGGTCACCTGACACCCGACTTCTCGGGAACTGATTTCAGCTCGCGTTGCTCTTGACTTCGTCCCACAGCGCGTCGAGCGTGACGAGGTCGGCGGCTTTCAGGTCGATGGATCTCGAGGCGGCTAAGGCCTCGACGCCTTCGAACCGTGCCCGGAACTTGTCGCTTGCGGCACGGAGCGCCAGTTCGGCGTCGATCTTGAGGTGTCGTGCCACGTTGACGACGGCGAACAGCAGATCACCCAGCTCGAGTTCGGTGGCGGCGGTGTCGGTCTGGGTCATTGCTTCGGCGAGCTCGGCGGTCTCTTCGACGATCTTTGGGAACGCGCCAGCAACGTCAGGCCAGTCAAACCCCACTTTGGAGGCCTTCCGGCCGATCTTTTGGGCATAGGCGAGCGATGGCAGTGATCGTGGAATGCCTTCGAAGATCGACGTCCGGCCTTTCTCGGCTTTCTTGATCTCGTCCCAGTTCTCGAGCACCGTGGCGGTGTTATCGGCGACGGTGTCACCGAACACGTGAGGGTGGCGGCGGACGAGCTTGTCGTGGATCCCCTGCGTCACGTCGGCGATCGTGAAGCGGCCTTCCTGCTCGGCGATTGTGGCATGAAACTCGATTTGGAACAGCAGGTCGCCGAGTTCCTCGATCAGGTCGTCGTCGCTCGACGGGTTGTCGGGGTCGAGAGCCTGCAGCGCATCGACGACCTCGTAGGTCTCTTCGAGCAGGAATGGAATGAGCGTTTCGTGTGTCTGTTCGATGTCCCACGGGCACTGCTCGCGCAGCGTGCGAGTGAGCTCATGGAATCGGACGTAGCCCTGGCCGACTGGTGCGGCCAACTGCGGTATGTAGATCGACGTGAGATGGTCCGCCTCGATCGTCTGATCGATGTGAGCCCAGGTCGTCTCCACAATGAGTTCGGCATCGGTGCCGAGCGCATGCAGCATCGTGACGGGTTCGTCGCCCCGAGCGTCCTCGACGGCCAGCTTGATCTCGTTGAGGACCCAGTTGGCATGCGTGTGAGCGACGAGCATCGGTCCGCGTTCGCCGGCCGCTGCAGTGGTGAACTCGTGGCCGTCAACGAGGCGTACGCCCGCTTCAACCGGGTCGATTCCGAGCCGCGCCCACGCCACGTCGAGGAACGACATGGCAGGAAGAACGTCGAGTTCGATTATTCCAGCGGCGGCCCGTTCGCGTAGATAGCGGACAGTGCGCTCGAGGACGAGCGGCGAACCGGGAACGGCGTAGAGCACCTCGCCATGCTCGTTCGCCGCAGCCGTCAGCCGGTTGGTGATTTCGATATAGACGTCGTCGAACGTGTCGGCCGTCTCGTACAGATCGTCGTGCGTGACGGCGTCGGGCACAAGGTGCGCCGACGGATGGATCGATGTCCGGAGGTGGCGGTGCTTGATCCGCTCGATGGTGGCGAGCGTCTCGGCGGTGACGTGGTCGACGCCTCCGGGCCCGAGACCAACGACGACGATGCGACCGGGCATGTGCAGATTTCGACTCGCCAGGCTCAGCCGAGCGCGACGACGGCGCTGGTTGCGCTGTCGAAGGTGCCAATCCGAGGATCGATGTAGACGTCGGCGGCATTGATGGCATCGAGCTGTGCCTGAGCGCCGTTGGACAGAGCGCTGACGATCGTCAGGTGGGCCTGTGCGTCGATCAGCAGATCTCGGACTTCGTCAGGCGCTTCGAGAAATGTCGGCAAGCTGCCGGCGAGGCCCTGGGTGGCGGCATCGCGATCGGCGTCGGTGACTTCGATGCCCTGCGCGCGGAAGTAGTCGTGAAGTGCGGCGGCGAGAACCAACGTGTTCGTGACGGATCGGATGGTGCCGAGGTCGTTAGTCGATTCTTCGGGGATGCCGATGGCGTCGATGATGCCGCTCAAGTCCTCGTGCGAGTATTCGACGTCGTTGACGCGAGCAGCAACGTCGTTGTCGGTGAACGTGGTGCAGCCTGCGGTGAGCGAGGCGGCAGCCAGCGGGAGCAGGATTGTCAACAGTCGGCGCTTCACCGGCATGACGATAGCGGTCACACTGTGCCAGGCACAGTGTGACCGGTCAGTCAGATTTCGGGGTGGCCTCTTCGACCAGGTCACGGAGGAACTTGACGAGGTAGGCCGACGGTTCGGCGTTGGTGCCGTTGGGGTTCCGCCGGGGGAGTGGTACGACGAGCTGGCCGAGATCTTCCTTGTACTTGGCACCCTTGGAGAGCCGACGGAGCCGCATCGTTTCGCTCAACTTGAGTTCGATTGGAGCGAGCTTGGCGTCGGTCGTGGAGATCTGAATGTCGCGCAGGCCGAGGCGATGGCACTGTGCTCGCAGATAGCCAACCTGCAGCAGCGCTTCGGCCGGCTCGGGCAGCGGACCGTAGCGGTCTTCCCATTCGGCGCGGATGTCATCGACCTGCGCGTCGGTCTGCACGCTGGCGAGACGACGGTACGCCTCGAGCCGGAGCTCTTCTTTGGCCACGTAATCGGTTGGGAGGAACGAGTCGGTCGGCACATCGAGCTTGATTTCCGCAGGAGCTTTCTTCGCTGGCTCGCCCTTCATTTCACTGACCGCTTCGGTGACCATTTGGCAGTACAGGTCGTAGCCAACGGCTGCGATATGGCCCGACTGAGACTCGCCCAGCAGGCTGCCTGCGCCTCGAATTTCGAGGTCGCGCATCGCGATCTTGAAGCCAGATCCAAGCTCGGTCGACTCGCTGATCGTGCGCAGCCGTTCGTATGCCTCTTCGGTCAGCACCTTGTCGGGTGGATAGAAGAGGTAGGCGTAGGCCCGCTGGCCAGAGCGGCCCACACGGCCTCGCAGCTGATGCATTTGGCCGAGGCCGAGGAGGTCGGAACGTTCGACGACGAGCGTGTTGACGGAGGGCATGTCGATGCCGGATTCGATGATGGTCGTGCACACGAGTACGTCGTAGTGGCCGTCCCAGAAGTCTTGGACGACAGTTTCGAGCGTGCTTTCATCCATCTGGCCATGAGCCACGGCGATGCGCGCGTCTGGGACGAGTTGGCGGAGCCGGGCAGCTGCTGTGTCGATCGAGCGCACACGGTTGTGGACCCAGAAGACCTGGCCCTCGCGAAGGAGTTCACGGCGGATCGCCTCGACTGCAACACGCTCCTCGTATTCGCCGACAAACGTGAGGATCGGCTGGCGTTCTGCCGGCGGGGTCTGCAGCAGCGAGAGGTCACGGATACCGACGAGGGACATCTCGAGTGTGCGCGGGATCGGCGTTGCCGAGAGCGTGAGGACGTCGACGTTCGTCTTCATCCTCTTCATTTTCTCTTTGTGCTGGACGCCGAAACGTTGCTCTTCGTCGACGACGAGAAGGCCGAGGTCCTTGAAATTGATGTCGGCCGCGAGGAGTCGGTGGGTGCCGATGATGCAGTCGACCTCACCGGATTTCACCTGAGCGATGACCTTCTTGGCCTGAGCTGCGGTCAAGAATCTCGACAGCACTTCGACCCGGATCGGGTAACCGGCGAAGCGGTCGGCAAACGTATTGCCGTGCTGGGTGGCAAGCAAGGTGGTCGGAGCGAGCACAGCGACTTGTTTGCCGTCTTGGATTGCCTTGAACGCAGCGCGGATCGCGACCTCTGTCTTGCCGAAACCGACGTCGCCACACACCAGGCGGTCCATCGGATGCGAGCGCTCCATGTCGGCCTTGATCTCGGCAATCGCGGTGCGCTGGTCAGGCGTCTCGACGAACGGAAATGCCTCTTCCATCTCGTGTTGCCAGGGCGTGTCCTGCGCGAAAGCGTGGCCCACTGCAGTAATCCGCTGTTGGTACAGCAGGACCAGCTCCTGCGCGACCTGACGGACCTCTGACTTGACTCGGCTCTTCGCTTTTGCGAAGTCGGATCCGCCAAGCTTGTGCATTGTCGGGGCTTCGCCGCCGACGTACTGGCGGAGTGCGTCGATCTGGTCAGACGGCACGTACAGCTTGTCGCCGCCCTTGTACGAGATGAGGAGGTAGTCGCGCTCGACGCCACCGATTGCCCGCTTGACCATGCCTTCGTATTGCCCGACGCCGTGCTGATGGTGCACCACGTAATTGCCCGCTTTGAGGTCTTGGAAGGTGGTGGTGCCTTCACGCTTTGGCTGGCGACGGGCTTTACGGTGAGCGCGGCGGCGTCCGGTCAAGTCGCTTTCGGCGACGATGCTGACCTTTGCGTTGGGCAGGGTGGCGCCACGATGAATCGGTGCGACCACGATGTGGCCGCCCGGGCCCAGGTTGAGCATGTCGCCGCTCTGAGACATCGCGCCGGTGAGCTTGCGGATTGGGAAGTCGAGCCCCTGGTCGAGGAGGAGCGAGCGCAGGCGGTCAGCTGATCCGGTGCCGTCGGCAGCGACCACCACGCGAAACCCGTTGCCGATGAGCTGTATCAGCCGGTCGGTGAGTCCGGAGCCGTCGCCGGCGACCGGCCCCCAGCCTGATGCTTCGACGACCGGGGTGTCGGGCGACTCGGGTGTCGAATCGATCGACCAGAAAGAGTGAGTGCCGCTGGCGGGGTCGGCAGCAAGAAGTGCATCGGGATCGGCGTGTAGCCGCGGGAACGACTTATCGGGATCTCGAGCCCATGTGCTGGCGAGGGTCCGTGCAAGGTCGTCCTCTTCGGCGATCAAGTCGAGTGCACGGTCGCGCATCCGGCGCGGCTCGACGAGGAGCACCTTGGCGTTCGCCGGCAACACGTCGGTGATCAAACGGTCGTCTTCGATCAGCCAGGGGAGCCAACTCTCCATGCCGTCGAAGTGCGCGCCTTCAGCGAGGCGTTCCCACTGCTCACGGCCCCACGGCTCCTTCGCGACGAGGCCGGCGGCGCGAGCGCGGACGTCATCGGTCGGCATCAGCTCACGGGCTGGGAAGATCGTGACGCTGTCCAGGTCGTCGGTTGAGCGCTGATCGTTCACACCGAAACGCGTCAGTCGCTCGACCTCGTCGCCCCACAGGTCGATGCGGATTGGGGCGTCGGCTGTCGCTGGGTAGACGTCGAAAATTGCGCCGCGTCGGGCGAACTCGCCGCGGTGCTCGACCAGTTCTTCTCTGCGGTAGCCGAACTCGACGAGCTGAGCAGCGAGACGATCAGGGTCGACGTCGATCCCGGGTCGAATGATGATTGGTTCGACCGTCGTTGATCCCGGACCGAGCTTCTGCAACAGCGCGCGTACGCCAGCCACGATGATTTTGGGCGTTCTGTCCTCGTTGCCGAGGCGCCAGAGCACCTTGAGGCGTTGCCCCATTGTCTCGACGCTTGGGCTGACACGTTCGAACGGGAGCGTCTCCCAGCCGGGGAAGAGCACCACGTCGTCCTCGGGGACAAACTGCATGAGGTCGTCGGCGAGTTGGGCGGCCATCGTGCCGGTCGGACAGGCGACAACAAGTGGTCGGCGGTTCGACAGGTTGGCGAGCGCCGCAATAGCGATGGGCCGGGCGACTTCGACGATGGCGAGGCGCGCATCGGGCTCGCTGAGCGCTCGGGTGAGGCCGGGTTCGCTCCGCAGGAGGCCGGGCAGTGATTCGAGGGGGGCGCTCGTCATTGCTTGACGTTGTATCGGCGCATGGCGGCTTCGACTCCGTCGGAGATGATCAATTCGACGGCGTCGGCTGCGTCGATAACGGCGATGTCGAGCCGTTCCCGCTCGGACTTCGGGACCTTCGAAAGCACGTAGTTCTTGCCGGCTCCCGACGGGGGCTTCCCGACGCCGATTCGCACCCGCAGATAGTCCTGCGACTTGGTGTGAGCGGTGATCGAGCGCAGGCCGTTGTGGCCGGCCAGCCCGCCGCCTTCTTTCACCCGAAGAACGCCGGGATCGAGATCGAGTTCGTCGTGAATGACGATGATTCGGTCGATCGAGGGGATGCGGTAGCGCCGCACCTGGGCGCCGACCGCCTGACCTGATTCGTTCATGTACGTGATCGGAAAGCTCAGTACGACTCGTTCATCGTTGCCAGGTGCCCCGAAACGCGTTTCGGCGGTGAGTGCATTGTCGCGCCCGCCCTTCAGTTGTTCCCGGTGGCGTTCAGCGAGCAGCTTCACGACGTCTTCGCCGACGTTGTGGCGCGTGCCAATGTATTTTGGTCCGGGGTTGCCCAAGCCGACGACCAGCCAATCGAACGGAGCACCTTTGCCGGTGCGGCCGAACAGACTCATATCGTTAGAGGGCCGAGCAGGCGATGCGGAATGTCATGCGGGCCACGTGGGCCCGGACGATCACTCGGCGCTGTCGGCGTCAGCGGCAGGTGCGACGCCGTCAGCGGCTTCGGCTGCGGCGGCTTCAATCGCCTCGGCCTCGGCGTCAAGCACTGGGGTGCGCATCGTGAGGACGGTGACGACCGGGTACTCGGGGTCGGCTGTCGCAGTGACGCCGGCAGGCAGGACGATGTCGGAGACGCGGATCGTGGTGTCCATGTCCATCTCGGAGATATCGACAACGATTTCGTCAGGGATGTTGCGGGGCGTCGTCCTGACTTCGATGACGTTCATCGTGAGGTCGACGAGGCCGCCTCCGGCCTCAACGGCCTTGGCCTCGCCCACGAGGCGGACCGGTACGTTCACGCTGACTTCTTCGTTCAGGTCGACCTGAATGAAGTCGATGTGCTGGACGTTGCGCTTGACCGGGTGGCGCTGAATGGCCTTGACCAGGGTCGGGTAGACCTCGCCGTTGACCGAGAGGTCAAGGATGGTGTTCATACCAGCGGCACCGGATAGCGCGACGCGGAGGTCACGGCGAGCGACGGAGACGCTCAGCGGGTCCATGCCGTGGCCATAAACGACGCCGGGAATGCGATCAGCCGTGCGGAGGCGGCGTGATTCGCTGCTTCCAGTTGTGCGGCCAGCTTCGGCAATGAGAACGGTCTCAGACATGGGATTCGATCCTAGAAATCAAGTGTTTGGCCCCGCAACCACGGCGGAAACCTCGTCAATACAGCAGGTCGCAACGCTACCGCCCGCGCGCTGTATCCCCTCCTACTCCTGTCACACCCTCTCCCGAAATGCCCCGCCCCACCCTCTCCCAAAATGGAGACTGTTTCGCCTCGTGGGTGCTGTGTGATGGTCTCCATTTGAGCCGGAGCGGGGCTCGGGCCCGAAATGGAGACCGTTCTGCGCCACGGATGGGCTGTGATGGTCTCCATTTGAGGAGGTGTGTTCAAGAAATGGGGCCTCGACGGCTCAGAGGGATGTCTCGGAGGCGTTGGAGGTAGACCCTCCGGATCTGCTGAGCGAACACCGGCAGGTCGTGTTTGATCTGCTGGGTGAGGCGGATGATGTCCCAGCCGAGTTCGCCGCAGGCGAGATCTCGGAGTGTGTCCCGCTCCGAAGCATCAACCCCTCGGTGGAAACGATTGTGCCCCGGCTCGATTGCAAGGCGAATGTCTGGCCAGGCGATGTCGAGGTGCACCGTGATCGCGTCATCAGAGAGCCCAAGGGGGAATTGGCGGATTGGCTCCGGGAGCCCGGCATCACACAAGGCGTTGATCAGATCGCGCTCCAACATGCTCTGCGCTGGGCGTTCCATCTCGAAGGCTTTCTCCAGCCATCGCTCGAGCCGGGCAACACCGTCCTTGCCGCGACACCGATGACGATCGAGATAGATGTCGACCTCGCCAGGAATGATCAGGCCGATATTCCAGGCGTCGTCGGCAGCGTTCTCGAAGGCCCGATCCCGAAGGTCAGCGGCGAGGCCGAAGAGCATGCGGGCCGGCGTCGCCACCGTGATGCTGTTGTGTTTCTGGCGGTCCTCGGTGCCGTCGTACCAAGCTGTCTGTCGGACGGCGACCCAAGGTGCTCGGCTGATTCTCTTGTGCCGACGAGCCAGGGTGACTTCGATTGGCCGTTTGCGCATCCGGGCCAGGCCGAGCAGGCGACCGGCACTTCGACCGCTGATGAACCCGTCTCCATCGAGCCAGATGTTGATCGCAGCGCACCGCATTTCGTAGGTGTCTGGCGACGGCGCCATGAGGTACGCGCCTGGCAGGACACGGACAAGCCCTCCAGTCGAAACGGAGCGCGTCAACCTGGTTGGAGAGCAGCCTGCGTCACGGAGTTGTTGGCGTGACACAACGCCGTGCTGGAGTCGGGCAAGGCGAAAGAGTTGTTTGTCGAACACACCCGTTCAGTGGGCGGCAGCCTGCCCGAAGCGGAAATTGGGACCGTTTCAACGCGTGAGGGCGGAGGAATGGTCTCAATTTTGGGAAGGTCGCGAGAGTGCAAGCGGAAATTGGGACCGTTTCAACGCGTGAGGGCGGAGGAATGGTCTCAGTTTTGGGAAGGTCGGGAGTCAGCTGAGGTTTTCGCCGTCGAAGATGTCGCTGACGCTGGTGTCGTCGAAGACCGCTCCGAGGGCTTGGGCGATCAGCGGAGCGACAGAGAGCACCACGATGTTCGGCAGTTGCTTCTCCACCGGGAGCGGCAGCGTGTTGGTGAGCACGATCTTTTCGAGCGGGCTGTTCTTCAAGCGTTCGATCGCCGGGCCGGAGAGCACGCCGTGCGTGGCCATGGCCCAGACGTTCTTGGCGCCGCGCTTCATCAACAATTCGGCAGCGGAGACGATCGTCCCGCCGGTGTCGATCATGTCGTCGGTCAGTACGCAGGTGCGTCCCTCGACGTCGCCCATGACTTCAGCGGCCTCGGCCACGTTGGTCGTGCCCTTCGGGCGGCGTTTGTAGATGAACGCGAGGTCAGCGCCGATATCGCCGAGGTGTTGTGCCATCCGCTCAGCGACCTTGATACGACCAGCATCGGGTGAAACAATCACCGGCCTGGATGCGTTCTCGCGGACGTAGGCCTCAAGGACCGGCATGGCGGTGAGATGGTCGACCGGGCCATCGAAGAAGCCCTGGATCTGTCCGGAGTGGAGGTCGATCGAGATCATCCGTTTCGCGCCGGCAACCTTGAACATGTCGGCGACGAGGCGAGCCGTGATTGGCTCGCGGCCGGCCGCCTTGCGGTCTTGGCGGGCGTAACCGTAGAACGGCACGACCGCAGTGATCCGCTTGGCCGACGCACGCGATGCGGCATCGATCATGATCAGGTGTTCCATGATCGAGTCGTTCACCGAACGACCATCGACGCCGTAGTGGGTCTGCATGATGAACACGTCGGTGCCGCGGACCGATTCGCCGAAGCTGCAACGGACTTCACCGTTCGCGAACTCGACGAGGTTGTCGTGACCGACCTCGATGTCGAGATGGGAGGCCACCTCCTGAGCAAGTGCAGGATGAGTGCGCCCCGTGTAGATAGCGAGGCGCTTGGTGGTGACCTTTTCCATGGGGAAGTCCCTGTTTGGTGTGTGTTGGTGGAGCGGCCGTGGCCGGAAGTCAGCTGACCGGGGCAGTGTAGAACGCGCCGGTCGTCGCATTCGAAAGCACCACGGACCCGGCAGGCAGGTGGGCGTACGGTCCCACCGTCGCGCCGGCCCCGATTGTTGCCTGATGACCGACGCTGTGCTCGACGCGTACGCCATCAGCCACCGTGCAATCGGTGAGGCGAGTGTCAGGCCCGATCTCGCAACTGTCACCGATCGTGGTCGAGCCCTGCAGCATCGTGCCCGGGTAGAGCGTGACGTCGCGTCCGATCGTGACGTTCACGTCGATGAAGGTCTGACGGGGATCAAGCATCGTGACGCCGTTCAACAACCAGTGCCGGTTGGTGCGGTTGCGCAGCTCGCGCTCAGCGAGTGCCAACTGCCACCGATCGTTGACGCCCTGAGTTTCTTCCGGTGGCGCCTGCACCGCACCGATGCGGTGGCCCATCGACGCAAGCGCTGCGATGACGTCGGTGAGGTAATACTCGCCTTGTGCATTATCGGTCGTGAGATTGCGCAGCGCGGGCCCAAGCAGATCCCGGCGAAAGCACAGGATGCCGGTGTTCCACTCTTTGATGTCGAGTTCGTCAGGCGATGCATCGCGTTGTTCGACGATCCGAAGGACCTGGCCATCTTTCTTGCGAACCACGCGGCCGTAGCCGGTCGGATCGTCGAGAACGCTGGTCAACAGCGTGGCGGCGTTCTGGTTGGCAACATGCGTGGCGACGAGTTCGTCGAGCGTGTCGGCACGCAGCAGCGGCGTGTCGCCGGGCAAAATGACGATCGTGGCGTCGTCGTCGTAGTCGTCGCCATCGAATGCGGTCATCCCGATGGCGGCTGCATCGCCGGTGCCGTTCTGCTCGATCTGCTCGACGAACGCAACGTTGGCCCAGCTCGGAGCTCGCTCTTGAACTTTCGCCCGGACCTGTTCGCCCATATGGCCGATGACGACTGCGGTGCGGTCGGGCTGGAGCTTCTCGAGTGCGTGAATCACGTGCACGACCATTACTCGACCGCAAATCAGATGCAGTGGCTTTGGTCGGCTGGATCGCATGCGAGAGCCCTCGCCGGCCGCGAGAACGATGGCAAAAACGCTCATGGTTCCGGGGGGAGGAATCGAACCACCATTCTCGGCACCAAAAACCGCTGTCTTGCCGTTAGACGACCCCGGATCGAATCGGTCTTCAAGCTACCGGGCGCGACGGCCGCGCCAACTGCTTGATTGCCCAATGACCCGAAGTGGCGAGGTCGGTCGACCAACGGCGTCCACTTCCCACCGAGCGGAATCCGACATGTGACCGACACGGGGCGTGGCGCGTGGACACCTCGCCGATAGTGTGGCCCGCCTTATGGGTTCGTTGATCAAGAAGCGTCGCAAGCGGATGCGCAAGAAGAAGCACAAAAAGATGCTTCGTCGTACGCGTCACCAGCGTCGCAAATAGTCCAATTCGTCCGGCGTCGCCGAGCTGTCATCAGCTCGTGCGGTTCGCCGCAAAATCTGACGGCACTGCATGTGCCAACGCCACGTATGCGCCCTCATCGACCAAGTCGGTGAGGGCGTTGTGGTGTTCCCCCTCGACAAACCAGGTGGCACCGCTGCCTGCGAGCGTCGGGGCACGGCCGCATCGGTCGTCGATGCGGTCCCTCCACTGTGCGAGCAGTGGTTCGACTGCGATTGCTGCCGGTTCAAGGTCGTTTGGTCCGTCAACTGTGGGGCCGCCGAGGTCGTCCCAGGCACGATAAACCGCCGGTGTACTGACGTGGAGCGGTGGGACGATCAGCGTGACCAAGCGATCGACGTGCGGGAGTGGTTCCAGAATTTCGCCGATTCCCGTGACGCGTGCGCGGCCGCCAACAAGGCAGAATGCGATGTCAGCGCCGAGTTCGGCGGCCCGTGCGAGGCTGACGTCGTCGGTCGCCCAACCCGTCCAGGCGAGTGCAGTCGCTGCGTCGGTCGAGCCACCGCCGAGGCCGCCACCGTGTGGAATCTGCTTGTCGATGGTGACGTGTGCTGAGCTGCCAGCGAGGCCGAGGGCCCGCGCGACCAGGTTCGATCCGTCGGTGGGCACTCCGTCGGAAAACTTTCCGGTCACAGCGAGGCCGATGCGATTGGGGTCAAAGACGAGGACATCGTGCAGATCGAGACTGATCATCTCGGCGTCGATGAGATGGAATCCGTCGGGGCGGATACCGGTCATCTTCAGCGACAATGTGAGCTTGGCATGGGCGCGAAGGGTGATCAGCTCAGTGGCCATGGACAATCTCGGTGAGGCGGCACCAGGCGTCGACATCGAGTTCCTCGGGCCGTGACGTACCTGCAACGTCAGCAGCTTCGAACTGCTCCGCGGCAACGATGCCCGACAGCGACTTGCGGAGCATCTTGCGGCGCTGTCCGAAGGCGGTTTTGACCAGGGTGAACAGTTCGACGGGATCGGTTGTCGGTGGTGTGCGGCGAGTGATCTCGACGAGTGCCGATTCGACGTTTGGGCGAGGAACGAACACGGTGGATGGCACGATGCCGACGATTCGCGCCGAGCCCCAGTAGGCGGCCTTCACGCTGATTGCGCCGTAGGCCGAGGTGCGCGGTGCCGCAGCGAAGCGTTCGGCGACCTCGCGCTGCACCATCACGAGAATCCGTTCGACCTGCGGAACGAAGTCGAGGATGTCGCAGACGAGCGGCGTCCCAACGTTGTACGGGAGGTTGGCAACGAGGACCCATTTGATCGATGGATCGAGCATCTCGTCCCAATCGAGACGCATTGCATCCGCCTCGACGACGCGCACGTTTGCGTGATCGGCGACTTCTGCGCGTAGGACTGGCACCATGCCGGCGTCGACCTCAATCGCCGTCACATCGGCGCCCGTGTCGGCGAGCGCAAGTGTGAGCGAGCCGAGCCCGGCTCCGACTTCGACCACATGGTCGTTCGGGCCCACCCGAGCGAGGTCAGCGATGCGGCGAACAGTGTTTGGATCGGCCACAAAATTCTGGCCGAGGTCGCGTCGCGGAGCGAGCGAATGTGCGTCCAGCAGGTCGTGGATGCGCGGGCGCGAATGTGTCATCGTTACAACCGGACCTGGACCGAGATCGGTGCATCAGTCAAGTCGGCTAACTGGACGAAATTGTCGGTGTGTAAGACGATGTCGGTCGGTTGGTTGACGGGCGCGAGCATGATACTGCAGGTGGTCGAACGCAAATTGTCGAGGTTGATCACGGTAACGATCTGGCCTGGTTCGATGTCTTTCGCGAAACACGTCAGGGTGTCGGGAACGGTGCTGAGAAATGTTGCCTGGGCGAAGATCGAATCGGAACCATCGGCTGTCTGTACTGCGATTTTGGTGACGCCACCCTGTTGGGGAGCAGGGCCATCAAGAAAGATCGGGTCCGTGTCGCGGATCGTGTCGGGGGTCGGCAGGTTGCTCTGACCGATTGTTGTCTGCACAGTGATCGGTGTGCCGGCCGTGGTCTCAGCGCTGGCTGCCTGATTCCCGACGTCGACGCCGGCGGTTGCGATGTTCGGCCCTGGAGCTGGATCGTCGCGATTAACGAACCAGAGCGCGGGCAGCGCAATCAGACTGAGCAAGGCGGCGAAGTAGAAACGTCGTCGGTCGGTGTCGTCGAGGGCCACTGGTCAGTCTTCAGTCAGACGCTGCGCGGGTCTGTCGCAGTGGACTGCGACCGCGTTGCGTCGGGGATGGAGCGTATCCCACCGACGTGTTCAGGCGATGCCGGGCAGGACGCGCCGGGTGTTTTCAGCGGTCTGAGCAGCAACTTCGCCGATCGGAAGCTCGCGGAGATCGGCAATGAACTGGCCGACGTGCGGCACCCAGGCTGGGCGATTGATTTTGCCGCGGTGCGGGAGCGGTGCCAGGTACGGGCTGTCGGTTTCCACCAGGAGCGAATCGAGCGGGCAGAGCCGCGCTGCTTCTTGCACCTCCGGAGCGCTCTTGAATGTGACGATGCCGGAGAAGGAGAGCACGGTGCCACGTTCGAGCGCTCGTCGAGCCTCCGTCGGGCCGCCAGTGAAGCAGTGGAAGATCGTGTGCTCCGGCACGCCCTCGGCGTCGAGGATGTCGAAGGTGTCGTCCCATGCATCACGGGAGTGAATGATGAGCGGCAGTTGGTATTCGTGCGCGAGTTGCACCTGTTCGGCAAACGCAGCCTTCTGGATGTCGCGCTCGGAATGCTCGTAGTAGTAGTCGAGCCCGGCTTCGCCGATCGCAACGATGCCGGGCGTGCTCAGCAGATCGATGATCGTGTGGACGCCTTGTACTGCGTCGTGCGGGTGCAAGCCGACCGTCGCGAACACGTTGTCGTGGCGACTCGCGACCTCAATGGCCGCCTCGGAGGTTGCCCGGTCGCAGCCGACCGTGACGAGCGTGTGGACACCCATTTCCATGGCCGCCGCAACAGCGCCGTCGGGCCCGTCAGGGATCCGCTCGTCGTGAATGTGACAGTGACTGTCGATCCATTCGAGTGGGTTCGGGCTGGTCACAGCGTCTCCCGGCAGCAGTTTTGGTTGCCCTCACGCCAGCCTCGCTCGCTCGGCGGCACGTGGGTGGCGCTGCACTCTGTACGGCGCATGGCTTAGAGCTTGATGCGAGGGAAGAGTGCGTCGCCCTTGGTGACGACGGATCCCGCTGTGTACTGGCCCCATGCGGCGGCGGCGGGGAGGCGTTGGTCGACGACGTTGCCCGTCATGCCGATGCGCTCCCACAGGGCTTGGGCGGTGTCGGGCATTGCCGGGTGGACCAGCACGGCGACGATACGCAGCGCTTCGAGTGCATCGCCCATCACCCGGTCGACGTCGGCTCCGGGCTCGGACTTCCACGGCTCGTTCACTTCGAGGTGGCCGTTCGTCGCACGGATCAGCGACCACGTGGCGTCGAGCGCCCGGCTCGGTTGGACCGTTGCCCAGCCTGCTGCCGTGTCGGCGTACGCCTGTGTGGCAACGGCCGCAAGCGGACTGTCGGGATCGGGAGCGGTGCCGAGACCGTCGCACTTCTTGGCAACGACGGTGGCGACGCGGGCTGCGAGGTTGCCGAGGTTGTTGGCCAGATCGGAGTTGTATCGACCGACGAGCCCTTCCCAGGTGAAGTCGCCGTCGTTGCCGTAGGCGGTGTCGGCGAGCACGTAGTAGCGGAAACCGTCGAGGCCGATGTCGTCGATGAGGTCGAGGGGGTTGACGACGTTTCCGGCGGTTTTACTCATCTTCTCGCCACCGCTGAGCAACCAGCCGCCGATGGCCCAGCCCTTGGGCGGCTCGACGCCAGCCGACATCAGCATCGCTGGCCAGTACACGCAGTGCTGGCGGACGATGTCTTTGCCGATCAGGTGGAAGTCGGCCGGCCAGTTGTCTTTGTATGCGTCGGTGCCGTCGCCGAAGCCCACCGCAGCCAGGTAGTTGGTGAGGGCGTCGAACCACACGTACGTGACGTGCTTGTCGTCCCATGGCAGCGGGACGCCCCAGTCGAGCGAGGTGCGGCTGATCGAGAAATCACGAAGCCCCGACTTGATGAGGCCGATGGCTTCGTTGCCGCGCTGCTCGGGCGTCATCGCGGTCGGATGTGCGGCGTACCAATCGAGCAGGCGATCTTCGAAACGTGACAAACGGAAGAAGTAGTTCTCCTCTTCGAAGAACTCGACTGCACGATGGTGGATCGGGCACTGGTTGGCTTCGCCCTCGGTGTCTTTGTCGAGTTCGTCGTCTTGGTAGTACTCCTCGCACGCGACGCAGTACTTGCCGGCGAATTTGTCGAGTTCGATGTCGCCAGCGTCGTAGCAACGCTGCAACAGTTCGGCGACGGCCGCTTTGTGCCGCGGCTCGGTCGTGCGGATGAAGTCGTCATTCGCGATGTTCAACTTCTTCCACGCTTCAGCAAACTTCGGCGCAATCGAGTCGGTGAACTCCTGCGGCGTGACGTTGGCAGCCTCGGCAGCCTGCTGAATTTTCAAGCCGTGTTCGTCGGTGCCCGTGAGGAACTTGACGTCGTCGCCGAGCAGCCGATGCCAGCGAGTGAGGGCATCGCCGATGATGGTCGTATACGCGTGGCCGAGGTGGGGCTCGGCATTCACGTAATAGATAGGGGTCGTCACATAGAACCGAGTCACGCCTGCACGATACCGTCGGCCCGATGACCGGTACGGGTGTGTTTGCAGCAGCGACGAGCGTCGAGCAGGTGGGGGTGGCTGAAGGTGATGGGACGCGCACCGCGTTCAGCGCCTCGATCAACGAGGGCTGGGACATCGGGGGCAACGCCAACGGTGGCTACCTGATGGCGATTGCCGGCCGGGCGATGGTCGAAACTGCTGGCCGTCCACCACTCACACTCACCGCGCACTACCTCCGTCCGGCACCCGCTGGGCCGTGCACGATCGACGTCGACATGGTGCGCTCCGGCCGTCGGCTTGCGACCGCTCGCGCATCACTTCGGATTGGTGGTAAGCCGTCGCTGGAATTACTCGGCACGTTTGGGGATCAGCAGCCAGACGACGGCCCGACCTATGCACGTGAAGCGCCGCTCGACGTGACGCCGTACGACGACTGCCCGATCATGCCGAGCGCGACGGAGTCGACCGGCCCGGCACTGATGGACCGCCTTGCGTCGCGAATCGACCCGGTCGACGCTGGCTTTCGGAGTGGCAAGGTCACGGGCGACCCGATGGTTCGCGGCTGGTTCGCGCTGGCCGGCGGTGAACCAATCGACGCGATTGCGTTGCTACTGGCAGCGGATGCGTTCCCACCGCCGATCTTCAACTCGGGGATGCCTGTCGCCTGGGTGCCGACCATCGAGTTGACCGTCCACATTCGAGGGACGCCGGCACCTGGCCCGATCCGCTGTGCGTTCCGGAGTCGCTTCATTCACGATGGGCTGGTCGATGAGGAGGGTGAGATGTGGGACAGCGCAGGCAAGCTCGTCGCGCAGTCGCGACAGCTCTCCCTGACACCTCGCGGCTGAACTGGTCCGGCTGAACTGGTACGGCTGAACTGGTCCGGCTGAACTGGTCCGGGCGCCAGCGTCGTTCAGATCGTGAGTTGGTAGACGTCGCGGCGTGACCGGCCGGTCTGCTCGGCGACAGCGGCAGCGGCGTCACGCTTCGACATGCCGTCGGCGATCGCCTCGTCAAGGAGACGCCGAACGTCCTCGTCAGTCGCAGGTGCGGTGTCGACCGGCACCCCGGCGAGGACAAAGACGTACTCGCCCCGTGGCTCGCCGATGTCGATTGAACCGAGGGTGCCGCGGACGACGGTCTCGTGCAGCTTGGTCAGCTCGCGGGTCACGACGATGTCGCGGTCTGGGCCGCAGACTTCGCCGAGATCGGACAAGGTGCGGAGCGCTCGATGGGGCGCTTCGTAGAGGACCGATGTCCGCGGTTCGCAAGCGAGTTCGGCGAGTCGAGTCGCCCGCTCGCGGCCCTTGCGTGGGAGGAACCCTTCGAACACGAACCGTGATGTATCGAGGCCGCTGATCGTCACGGCCATCACTGCAGCGCTCGGGCCGGGGACCGAACTGACGTCGTGGCCAGCCTCGATTGCGGCCTTGACAAGCCGCTCGCCAGGGTCGGACACACCTGGTGTTCCGGCATCACTGACCACGGCCACATCGCCGCCGCTGCCGAGGACACCGAGCACCCGATCGATCAGGTCGTGTTCGGTGTGTTCATTACACACCGCCATCCGCTTGGCTTTGACCCCGGAGTGGTGGAGGAGCAATCCCGTCCGTCGAGTGTCTTCGCAGCAGACCAATTCGGCGGCAGCGAGCATCTCGATGGCCCGAGGTTGCAGGTCGCCGAGGTTGCCGATTGGAGTGGCAATGAGCCAGAGAATCCCGCTCACTCTTCGCGCACTTCGACCACGTCGCCGACCCGGATGCCCCATCGGGCGAATGCACCTGCGTTCGCTTCGATCACAATGCGTGCGGAGAACACAGGGATGCCGACGCGGTGGCGGGCCATTTGCAACGTCTTCACGACGACGCCGTCCTCATCGACGAATGCCACGTCGATCGGAAACTTCATGCCGATCGTGTGGACACCACGACAGGGACGAATAACGAGCGCTCCGTCGAGGCTGCTGCGACCGAGAAGGCCCCTGCGTCGGGCCGGCCGAGTTTCAGCGAGTTCGGCGGAAGCGAGCACCCGAGCGTTGCTCACCAGCCAAGCCATAGACCTCATCATGCCAGAGCAGACGAGTTATCTGAAAGCGCTGAACAGCCAGACCGCGCTGCGGCGGGCCCGCCGTTGGGCTCGGCGTCAGGCCCGACGCAGGCCCGGGTGTGAACACGGACCGGATCGTCGAAGGGGAGTACGGTCGGCGATGTGGCTGGTCGAACCGGATTTTCGCTTCGGGAGGTGGCAGCGGGCCCGGCTGAGGCCCCGATTCTCACCGACATCACCGTCGATCTGCCTGAAGACGGAATCACCGTGATCGTCGGACCGTCCGGATCGGGAAAGTCGACGCTGCTGCGTCTCCTCAACCGCCTCGACGACCCTGTTGGCGGTGCGATCATGTGGAGAGATCAGGCGCTGTCGGCAATGCCGCCGCCCACGCTGCGCCGGCAGGTCGGAACAATCTTCCAACGGGCCCCGCTGTTCGAAGGGTCGGTGCTCGACAACTTCCGCGTGGCTGATCCAGAGGTTTCCAGCGAACGAGGCGGGCACGTCCTCGAACATGTCGGGCTGTCTGCAGACCTGCTCGGTCGTGATGCTGCAACGTTGTCCGGTGGTGAGGCCCAGCGGATGTGCGTGGCCCGAGCGCTGCTGACTCGCCCCGAAGTTCTGCTTGCCGACGAACCGACGGCGGCACTCGACATCGACGCGCGCATGGCGATCGAAGGGCTCGCCCGCCAACTCGCCGACGAAGGAATCGCCGTGCTGTGGGTCAGCCACGACACCGACCAGGTCCGGCGGCTCGCTGACCATGTGCTGGCAATCGTCGACGGCAAAGTTGCGGCGTTCGGACATCTCTCCGAACTTGATACGCACGCCGATCCCATTGTCCGGCGCCTGATCGGAGCATCGACATGACTGCTGCACTCCTCGCGGTGGGCCGCGCCGACATCGGACTGGCAGGCCTCGCAGCATCCGGTGGCCTGATTGCCGTCGGCGTCGGCATCTCGTTCTGGCGGGGACTCGGCCTCGAACGTTCGCTGCTCTGGGCAGCGCTGCGTGCCCTCGTTCAGCTCCTCATTGTGGGCTGGGCCCTGCAACTGGTTGTTGATCCCGACGACCCACTGATCTGGTCGGGTCTCTGGCTGCTGTTCATGCTCCTGTTTGCTGCTTGGACGACGGCCCAACGTGCCCTCGGGGTGCCGAAAGTCTTCGCCCTCTCCCTTCTGGCTTATGCGCTGTCGGGGATTGCGACGCTGGGAGTTCTCTTCGGCTTCCAGGTGTATGACTTGGAGGGCCGGACGATCGTGCCGCTCGCCGGAATCGTCGTCGGCAATTCACTGTCGGCAACGGTGCTGGTGTCACGCCAGCTACTCGAAGCCGCAACCGAACAGCGTGGAGTGATCGAGGGGCGGTTGGCGCTCGGACTCTCAGCGCGCGACGCCTTTCAACCGCATCTGCGACGAGCGCTGCGGACGGCGCTCGTGCCTCAAATCGAGACCACCAAGGCTGTCGGCATCGTTGCGCTGCCGGGGGCGATGGTCGGATTGATCCTCGCCGGCGTCGATCCCGCCGATGCGGTGATGGTGCAGATCTCGGTGATGTACCTCGTGCTTGGCAGCGTGGCGACGACAACAACGGTGATGAGTATCGGCATCTCACGCGAACTCTTCACGCCCGCCCAGCAACTCCGTCGACTCTGACGCGGTCACACTGTGCCTGGCACAGTGTGACCGGGCGGTAGCGTGGCTTGCCGCATGGAACGTTTTGGCTTGGTTGGTCTTCCGAACGCGGGCAAGAGCTCGCTGTACAACGCACTCACCGGTGGTGGTGCCCTAGCGGCGCCGTACCCGTTCGCCACGAAAGACCCGAACATCGGCGTCGCGAAAGTGCCGGACGACCGGCTCGATCGCCTGGCGGTCATGTCGAAGTCGAAGAAGGTTGTCCACGCCCAGGTCGAGGTCGTCGACATCGGTGGCCTGGTCGAAGGCGCAAGTACGGGCGAAGGTTTGGGGAACAAGTTCCTCGCCAACATCCGCGAGGTCGATGCGATCGTGTTCGTGCTCCGGGCATTCGAGGATGACGATGTCGTCGGGCCGTCCGATCCGATTGAGCACCTCCGTGTCGTCGAGATCGAGCTGGCGCTGGCCGACCTCGAGACCGTCGAGAAACGGCTCAAGCAGACCCAGCGCGCCGCCAAGCTCGACAAGTCGATGGTCGCCGAGACCGAAGCGCTGCAAATCGCCTACGACCAACTCGCCGAAGGCCTGCCGCTTTATCGCGCCGGCCTGAAAGACGATGTCAAAGAGCTCCTTGCCCCGTACTACTTGCTGACGAACCGGCGCGTGCTCGCCGTGGTCAACGTCGGCGAGGATGACATCGACTCGATTCCTGAGAAGGAGAAGTTGATCTCCGACGAGTTCAACAACGTCGGCGACAACGTCGAAGTGATCGGCATGTGCATCCAGATGGAGGCCGAAGCCGCCGCCATCGAAGACCCTGACGAACGCAAAGAGATTCTCGAAGGTTTCGGCCTTGGCGAGGGTGCACTGTTCCGGATGGTCCGCAGCGCTTATCACCTGCTCGGTCTCCGCACTTTTTTGACAACTGGCGAGCAAGAATCTCGAGCGTGGACGTTCCGCGAGGGCTCGACGGCACCCGTGTGCGCCGGTCGGATCCACGGCGACTTCCAGCGTGGCTTCATCAAGGCCGAAGTCATCCAGTGGGAGGAGCTTCTCGAACTCGGTTCCTGGAATGCAGCCAAGGACGTCGGCAAGATGCGCGTCGAAGGTAAGGAATACATTGCCCAGGATGGCGACGTAATGGAGTTCCGCTTCAACGTCTGAGTTGTCCGTCTGGCTGGTTTCCGAGCCGTCGGTCGATTCTCGGGATGGTTTCGGGCGGTTTCCGCCGTCTCAGGTCCCGAGTTCGCTGCAGTTGGTCGTGCGCCGAAACCGGCTGTCAGGCTGCGTCTGGCACATCGAGGTGCTTCCAGCGCGCTAACGCCCGTCGGATCCGGAGTGCTGTGCCACCCGGATCGTGGACGATCGACCGATAGCTGAATCGGAGCACCTGCCAGCCAGCGTTGGCGAGGTCGCTGTCCTTGCGGCGGTCCCGTTCGAACTGATTGCGGTCGAGGCCGTGTGTCGACCACCCGTCGCATTCGACGAGTACTGCCGTGGCAGCGAATCGGAAGTCGACCTCCCATCCAGCGATCCGTTCATGAAACGTGGTTGGTGGAAGCTGATGGCGTCGGACGAGTTCGGCAAAAACGAGTTCGAGGATCGAGTCGGCGGGCCGATGATCGATTGACCACTCATCGATGGCGGCACGGAGCGCAGGTATGCCGGGCCGGCCGCGGTGGCCGTGTTGGACTGCGGCTGCGGTGAGTGCGTCGAGGTTGAGGAGGCGGCGACTGAGTGCAACTCCGACGGCAGGTTCGACGAGTGATGGGTCGTCGGCTCCGAGGTCGCACAGGGTGCGAAGCGGGTCCGTGCAACGGATGCCGTGGCGACGTTGGGGCGTGAGCCGCTGACGGTCGGTTGGCCGATGCAACACGACTCCGGCCAGGCGGGGTCGTCGATTTCTTTCAGGGACGGTGAGATGGACGAGCGCATCTGCAGGCTCGATCAGATTCCAGAGCATGGCCGCCGATTGGTGCGAGGCCATTGCGTGACCACCTGCGGCGAGGACGGCTGCATGTATTGCTTGGCGTTGATCCGTCGGCGCGCCAGGCAGCCGGGCGACTCGGCGGTGGAGCTCGATCAACGAACCAGCACGTATCGCACGACGCCAGGCGTCGACGCTCAGCCCGGACGCGCTCAACGTGATGAGGCCGTGATGCTGGCGCGCCCAGTCATCGAAGTCGGAGAGTCGCATGCCATGACAGTGGGCATGGATTGGGTCGGCGGGGAAGCACCAGAATCTCGGGACGTGCTGAGGCGGAATCCGCTGCTGTCCGTCCCGAGTTCCCTGCGATCGGTCGAGTGCGGGTTTTCGAGATGCCCCCCGCCGACGTCTTTTGACGATGTTCCGGTTCCGGCCCCGACGAGTCGGTCGACCGATCCGCTGGTGACCTCGCCGACGAAGAGATCGAGCGTGTCGACATCGATCCAGGCCGCGTAGCGACGACCGTCGATCACCGTGTGTCCGAGCAGCCCGCGCTGTTCGCCTTCGATGCCGACTGCAACGGTGCCGCGCACGGCCCCCCGTTTTGTGTGAGCGATTGCGGGAACCGACGCTGGAATCGCTCACACAGAATGCGGGCTGAAGTTCTGTGTGAGCGGATCTGGGCAACGACGCGGTAATCGCTCACACAAACACGCTGGGGCTGGGGTTGGGGTTGGGGCTGGGGCTGGTGGAAGCTGGGGCTGGGGGTGGGGCTGGGGTTGGGGTTGGGGTTGGGGCATCGGGCTGGGGCTGGGGCTGGGGGAAGCGGGGGAGGGATACGATTTGGGGATGACGCCTGAGGCTGCGCTGTTGCGTGTGATCCACTGCCTGGACCGTGCTCATGAGACTGGTTTTAAGGCCAAGGCGTTCACCCGGGCGCTCGATGTGATCCGCACGACACCGGCTGCCGAGATCGAGTTGCGTGTGGCGAAGAATTCACTGCAGGAACTCGATGGCATTGGCAAGTCGACTGCTGCGGTGATCATCGACGCAGTCGAAGGTCGCGAGCCCGAGTACCTGAAGAAGGTCGAAGCGAGCTCCCGCGTCGACATCACACTGGCGGGCCAGGTGTATCGCGATGCGCTGCGCGGCGACTGCCACCTGCATTCGACATGGAGCGATGGTGGAGCGCCAGTTGAGGCAATGGCGGCAACGGCGATGGCGATCGGCCACGAGTACATGGTGCAGACCGATCACTCGGCCCGCCTGACGATCGCGCACGGCTTGAACGAGGAACGATTGAGCGAGCAGCTCGATCAGATCGCCGAAGTCAACGCAGCGATCGCTGCTGCCGGCCACGACTTCCGGGTCTTGTCGGGCATGGAGGTCGACATCCTGGTCGATGGGTCGCTCGACCTCAGTGACGGCATGCTCGAGCGGCTCGACGTGGTGGTTGCCAGCGTGCACTCGAAGCTGCGCATGGACAAGGCGCAGATGACGGAGCGAATGTTGATGGCGGTCGCCTCGCCGCACGTCGACATTCTCGGCCACTGCACCGGTCGGATGATCGGCAAGCGCCCGCCGAGCGACTTCGACGCCGACGACGTGTTCGCAGCGTGCGCCCAGTTCAACACGGCTGTCGAGATCAACTGCCGACCTGAACGGCTTGACCCTCCGCTCGAGCTGATCGACCTGGCAATCGAGTTGGGTTGCTGGTTCTCGATCGACTCTGATGCACATGCGACTGGGCAGCTCGAATGGCAGCCGCTCGGTTGCGATCGGGCCGCGGCGCGGAATGTTCCGATCGACCGAATCATCAACACCTTGCCGGCTGAGGACTTGCTGGCGTGGACGCGTCAATCAGCGGCTGCTTGAACCCGATCTGTCAGCAAGCGGCCGCCTGAACCCGGCCGCCAATCAGTGGCGTAATGGGGCGTGATGGGGCGCGATGCCGCACTCGCTGCCAGAGTGCAGGCATGAGTGATGGCATGGCAACTGCGACCGCACGAGTGGAGTGGCTGACAATTGCGGGCGATCTCGACACGTGGCGCTCGCTCGGATTGTCGGCGACGGACGATGGGTTGATTCCGTTGTTCGGGACCGCGTTGCGAATCGTCTCGCCCGAAGCTACGTCTGCCCCGCCTGCCAAAACGGGTGTGGCGGCTGACGATGTTCAGGCTGGCATTGTCGGATGGGCGATCTCTGGCATTGATGACTCGACGACCTCGATCGCCGGCCTTGCTACGACCGTGGTCGAGCAGTTGGCACCGACTTTTGCCACCCATTCGCTCGGAGCACGGTCGATCGATCACGTGGTCGTGATGACTGGCGACCTCGAGTCGACCACCGGTGACATTGCGCTCGCCACCGGATGCGAGTTGAAACGGATCCGCGAGGTCGGCAAGATCCGCCAGGGTTTCCATCGCATTGGGCGGGGAGGGCTGATCGTCGAAGTGGTCCAGCATGAAGACGACAACCGGTCAGACGGCGAGTTCTGGGGCATCGTGATCATCGTCGACGACCTGGATGCCGCTTGCGTGCAACTGGGCCCCGACCGCGTTGGCGAGCCAAAAGATGCAGTTCAGCCAGGTCGTCGAATCGCCACAATTCGCGGCAGCGTTGGCCTCGGCACGGCTGTTGCTTTGATGTCGGCCTGAGGTCTTGAGGGTGGTGCGGTTGGGGGATCGCCGCGCGAGCCGTAGCATGGCAGAACTATGTCGAAGAAGACCAGCAAGCGCAAGGCCCGCCTCCGTCGTTCGAAGGCGAACCATGGCAAGCGCCCCAACATGGGCCGCTGACCACACATCTGACTTGAATACTGCGCCAAGCGCCTGAGTGCAGCCCATTGCGGGTTGGGCCGGGCGCTTTGTCGCGTCTGGGGTCGGGTTCGTTTGCGAGATTTGCCACCGCTGTCGCCCCTGCCGTGGCGCCGCGGGCGCTCCAGCGTTAGAAGAGGTCGGGCTGGTCGGCGAAGAGGGGGGCGATTTCGTCCTTGCCAGACAGCGTGGGGCTGCCAGACGGGAGCTGCCAGTCGATGGCGAGGTCGGGGTCGTTCCAGCGGATGGCACGTTCGCAGTCGGGCGCGTACTTGCCGCTCACCTTGTAGGCGACGCGCACGTCGGGTTCGAGCGTGCAGAAGCCGTGGGCGAAACCGGCGGGAACGAGGAGCTGGTTGGCGCCCTCCGCGGTGAGCGTGACGGCAACGTGCTGTCCGAAGGTCGGCGAGGCCCGGCGAATGTCGACCGCAACGTCGAGGATCGATCCGTGGATCACTCGCACGAGCTTGCTCTGGGCGTTTGGTGCGGTTTGGTAGTGCAGCCCGCGCAAGGTGCCGGTGGGCGCAGAGAACGACTCGTTGTCTTGCACGAAGTCGATGTCGATGCCGGCGCCCTGCAAGACGTCGCGTTTGTAGGTTTCGCTGAACCAGCCGCGCTCGTCGCCGTGGCGTGTGGCGCGGATTTCGACGACTCCGTCGAGCGCAGTGGTGATGATCTCCATGGCTACTTCTTCAATCCGAGGCGCTCGGTGGCCTGCTTGTCGCGCAGTGGTTGCCACCAGGGCTGGTTGTCGAGGTACCACTGCACGGTGCTGCGGAGCCCGGTGGTAAAGGTGTGTTGGGGCTCCCAACCGAGGTCGCGCTGGATTTTGGTTTGGTCGATGGCGTAGCGCTGGTCGTGGCCGGGGCGGTCGGCAACGAACGTGATCAACGATCGCCGCGGCTCGCCGGTATCGAGTGGCCCGGCCAACTCGTCGACGAGGTCGCAGAGTGTCTCGACGACCTCAAGGTTGGTGCGCTCGGCTTTGCCGCCGATGTTGTACGTCTCGCCGGGTGTGCCCCGCTCCACGACGGCAACGAGCGCAGCGGCGTGGTCTTCGACGTGCAGCCAGTCGCGGATGTTGTCGCCCTTGCCGTAGACGGGCAGTGGTTCGCCGTGCAGGGCGCGGATGGTGACGAGGGGGATGAGCTTCTCGGGGAAGTGGAACGGCCCGTAGTTGTTCGAGCAGTTGGTGAGGAGCACGGGGAGGTCGTAGGTCTTGCCCCAGGCCCGGACGAGGTGGTCGGAGCCTGCTTTGGAGGCCGAGTACGGAGAGCGGGGGTCGTACGGGGTGGTTTCGGTGAACGCGGGGTCGTTCGGGCCCAGTGATCCGAAGACTTCGTCGGTCGAGATGTGGTGGAAGCGTTGCACGCCGGCTGTCCGAGCGGCTTCGAGCATGGTGAACGTGCCGATGAGGTTGGTGTGGATGAAGGCGGCGGGGCCGTCGATGGAGCGGTCGACGTGGCTTTCGGCGGCGAGGTGCATGACGGCGTCGGGGGAGTGCTCGGCAAACACTTCGGTGATGCGGTCGATGTCGCAGATGTCGGCCTGCTCGAATGTTTGCCGGGGGCTGTCGGCGATCGATTGCGTGGAGCCTTCGGTGGCGGCGTAGGTCATCTTGTCGACGTTGACGACCGAATGGTCGGTGTCGTTGATGAGGTGGCGGACCACGGCAGAGCCGATGAAGCCCTTGCCGCCGGTGACGAGAATCTTCATCGGTCGCGGTCCAGCGCTGCCAGTACGAACATGCCAATCATGGGCGACAGGGTACGGGCTGGCGCCGCCCGCCGAGCGTTGAGTGATCGAACCTGACCCGGGGGAGACGCGCTGCGTGGAGACGCGCTGCGTGGAGACGCGCTGCGTGGAGCGCGGGTGCGGGAACCGACAGCACCGGGCGTCAGGCGGCGGTGTTGTGGCGTTCGGTGAGCAGGTCGGGTTGGCAGCGGCTGTGGAGGGTGCCGTCGGGGAGGAACACGCTGAGTTCTCGGGTGCTCGGGTCGAGTTTCAGTCGCCATCGGCCTTCGTGTGCACGGTGGTGGTGGTAGGTGCAGATCGGGACCAGATTTTCGAGGTCGGTGGAACCATTGTGTTGGTCCCACTCGAGGAGATGGTGCATCTCGGTGCGATCGAAGCTGGTCTCACACCCGTCAACAGCACACGTGCGGTACATCGACCGCAGTGCTGCCCGTTGGGCTTTGGTGGCGTGCCGCTTTGCGCGCCCCACGTCCAACGGCTGTCCGTCGCCGTCGAGGACGACGGGGATGATGTCGGCGTTGCACGCATGGCGCCGTGCGGTCGCGGTGGGTACGGGTGTGCCGTCGCCGTATTCGCACGTGGAATCGGCGTGTGTTCCGTTTTGGAGTGTGGTGAGATCGATCAGCACGATCACTTCTGGTACGGGCCGGGCGGCGGCTCGGGTACTGGTGATGAGTGTCATGAAGGCAATGGCTGCGACCTGGTCGTAGCTCAACCCTTCGTACTCGCCCAGCTTGCGTACGGCGGCGGTTTCGGCGTCGAGTTTGGCCTTGAACTTTTGGTAGTCGTCGGGGTGCAGTTCGGCACGAATCCAACCCATACCTGTTTCGGTGTTGAGACCGTGGGTGAGTCGGGCGTTCCCACGCTGTTGCTCGGAACGGTCGGTGGCTTCGTCGTCGCTCGAGAGTGCGTCGGTCAGTTTGCGGAGGTGACGTGCGAACTGGTCGGGCGTGGATGCCGCGGCTTGTTTGGCGAGCGCATCGCCTTGCGCGAACAGTGCTTCTTGTTGTTCGTCGTCGAGGTTCTTGGCGGCGTTGGCCAGTGCATCAGCGTGTTCGTCAGACACCCGTCCCGCAGCTCGCTGCTTACCCAATGCGGGTGCTTTGCCGTAGGCGTCGGCGCGTCGCTTGTCTTTGGCGGCCTGCCGCGCAGAGCTGTGGTTGGAGCGGGCGAGCACATCAGTTGCGGGAGGCGCGCTGCCGTCGGCTTCGAGTTCGGCAAGTCGGCGGGCGATGTCGGCCTTTTTGACTGAGACCCAGCCGTCGATGCGGTTGAGGTCGCCGAGGAGGGAAGTGAGTTGGGCCATGCCGGCAGTGGCGGTGTCGACGGATTCGATCCGCTCGGAGAGCTGTGCCGGGCCCATGTGTGGATGATAGTCGGAGGAAGGCAAGAAAGCAAACACCTGGCCGGAAAAATAGAAATAATCGAAGATGTGTTCCGGCCGGAGGGGACGGGCTGCGATGTGCTTCGTGACGAAGATGGAGGTATCGGCATGGCAACCCGGTCTATTCGTGGGATGGACGACGAACTGCGGGATCGACTCAAGCTCCGAGCGGCGCGGCACTCGCGCTCGATGGAAGCCGAGGTGCGCGCGATCATCGCCGGAGCACTCGCCAGTCCAGTGTCAGATGATGCTCTCGGCAGTCGGATCCACCAACGCTTCGATGTTGGCGGACGCGCTCGATCTGGGCATCGGCCATGGCGCCGTGATCGCCACGAGGAACGTGGGCGACTTCGCCGACACTGGCGTTGTCATCGTCGACCCGTGGTCAGCCTGACGGAGCGAAATCCAACAGGACCGCGGGCGCGGAGTGCGCGACGGCACCGCGAGGGAGATGGCGGGGTGACCGTGTTCGGTTATCGCGTGCCTCCGTCGGCGAGGCCGAGGAGGTACTGGCCGTAGGTGTTCTTGGCCATTGACTCGCCAGCGGCGCGGAGTGTGGCCTCGTCGATCCAGCCGTTCTCCCAGGCGATCTCTTCGAGGCAGGCGATCTGGCTGTTCTGGCGGTGTTGGATGACACGCACGAATTCGGACGCTTCGACCATCGAGTCGAAGGTGCCGGTGTCGAGCCATGCGAAGCCGCGGTTCAGCTGTTGGACATTGAGTTCGCCCCGCTCAAGGTAATAGTCGATGACCGAGGTGATCTCGAGTTCGCCGCGGGCCGACGGCTTGACCAGTTCGGCAGCTTCGACCACGCGCCCGTCGAAGTAGTACAGCCCGGTGACGGCCCAGTGGCTGGTTGGCTTTTCGGGCTTTTCTTCGATTTTGGTGGGTCGGCCGTCGGCGTCGAGGTCGACGATGCCGTACCGCTGGGGGTCTTTGACGTGGTAGCCGAACACGGTTGCGCCGGTGGGGCGGGTGGCCGCGTCGGAAACGAGTTTGGAGAAGCCGGCGCCGTAGAACAGGTTGTCGCCGAGGACGAGCGAGGCACCCTGCCCGCCGAGGAAGTCGGCGCCGATCAGGAAGGCTTGGGCGAGCCCGTCGGGTGAGGGCTGAGTGGCGTATTCGAGTGTGAGGCCCCATTGTGAGCCGTCGCCGAGCAGGCGTTCGAAGCCTGCCCGGTCTTCGGGTGTGGTGATGATCAGTACCTCGCGGATGCCGGCGAGCATGTGCACCGACAGTGGGTAGTAGATCATTGGCTTGTCGTAGACCGGAAGCAGCTGCTTCGACGTGCCGAGCGTGACCGGGTGGAGACGCGAACCGGTGCCGCCGGCGAGGATGATGCCCTTCATGCAGCGCGAGGGTAGGCGTTTGCGGTCAAGAATCGATGGCATCTGGCGCCAAGGCGGCTTGCAACGTGCAGCTCAGGTTCGATCGAAGGAAGCAAGGTGGGCCTGTCCTTCGGCGCACGACTCAGCCAGTGGGCACCAACGGCAACTACTTCCGGGGCGCTTGATCGGCTCGCGCTCCTGGGCGGCCAGCGCCACCATGGCGTCGATGCCGTCGAGTGTGCGCCGAACCGCTGTGCGCAGCAGTCGCTCACTCACGTCGTCGACCTGGGCCTCGGCTGCATCGAGGTAAAACGTGGCGACCTTGCGCGGCGGGACACTTCTGACGAGCGTTTCGACCAGTGCATAAAACCCGAGGTCCTGGCGATGCCGAGGGCTCACCCTGCCCGTCTTCAAGTCGATAATCACCTTGCGGCTCTCGGCCCCAGCAGGTTTGCCGATCATCATGTCGACGCGCGCCCGCAGCAGGATTGGACCGGAGACCGGCCACTGTGCCGCCGCCTCAGTGACCGGGTTGGCCCGGCGATCGAGCGGCGGGAAGCTCTCGACAAACTTTGTGACACGTTCTGATGACAGGCCTCTGACGTCAGCCAGGTCGGCTTCACCCAGTTCGGCAATCCACAACCCGATTCCACGGTCTTCGTTGGCAAGCCGCGACATGGCTTCGTCGACGAGTTCGGTCGGAGATGGCTCGCCTCGCCACCCGAGGTACAACTGGATTGCCCGGTGGGCGACCTGGCCTTTTGCAGTCGCTGGTGTCCATTCGAACTCGTCGGGCGCCAAGAAGTGGGCTTCGCAGTCGAGGACCGAGCCAATTCGATGCTTGGTGACGAAAAGCTCCTGCCCCTCATCAAGCCGTGTGGCGAAGTGATCGAGTGCGGCGCGGACCTCGTTGCGGATGTCGGTGATGAGGTCCTGATCAAAGATGATCGGCTCACCAGTTCGCCGAAGCGCATCGAGTGTCCGTTGCTGGGTTGGATTGAGAGCAGGAGTGTTCGCTGCTGAGGGCTCGGCTGCGTCCGTCTCGCTCACAACTTCGGACTGTATCGAACCTGGCCGACCGGTCGGTATCTTCGATTCCCCAGCCGCGACCGGCCATCGTTGGTCGCGCGACAGCGGCCTTCGTGTGTGACACCCCATCGTCATGATGGAAACATGGAATTCGCTTCGACTGTCGACTTCGCACAGGCAGCCCGTCTGCTCTCGCGGGCCACTCGCCGTCTGAGCTTCACGGCCCCTGGGTTTCGCTGCCCGCCGCGTCTGGTCGGGGTCGATCGCACGATTCGTCGGCGCGAAACTGGCTCCGTTGTCTCCGTTCGGGTCAAGGGCCGCCCGCAGGCGGCAGTGCTCGCCGACATGATCGAAGGCATCGTCGTGTCGAACGGACTTGTGGCACCGGATGCCGATCGGTTGCGAAGCGAACTGTGGAGTGTGGTCGATGCCAGCGTGTCGGCAGCACTGAGTGGGGGAGCGGTGCGCGGCGCGGCATGAGTCGACCCGTAACCTAGGCAGCACACACCCGCCCGGGTGGCGAAACTGGCAGACGCGGGGGGCTTAAACCCCCCTTCCATTCACGTGGAGTACGGGTTCAAATCCCGTCCCGGGCACTCATACGCTGGTCTTATGTGAGTTGGACTCTTTGCTCGACTGAGAGGAAAACCTGAAAAGGTCCCGAAAGGGTCCCGGATGGTTTACGATCGCGTCTATGGCACGAGGAACGGTGTTCAAGCGCCAGGGGAGTTGGGGGTTCAAGGCTGAGGCCGGCCTGCATCCCGAAACCGGGAAGCGTCGCCAGGTCAAGCGGCAGGGCTTCCGTACGAAGCGCGAGGCCGAGCAGGCGCTCGCCGAGGTGCAGAAGACCGTCTTCGACGGCACTGTCGTGGCCAATTCGAACATGCGGCTCGACGACTTTCTGGACGAGTGGCTTGCCGGCCAGAAAGCTCGGTTGCGCTCCTCGACTCATCACTCCTATGCGATTGCGAGCAAACGGCTGAAGCAGCATCTCGGTCGTTGCAAGTTGCAGGCGCTCACGCCGTTGCAGATCGAGAAGTTCTACGCCGACCTGCTCGACCACGGTGGACGCACCGGGGAAGGCCTCGCGCCGAAGACGGTCAAGAACACGCACGTCGTCCTCCGCAAAGCGCTGGCCGACGCCGAACGGCTTGGGTTGGTACAGCGCAACGCAGCCGCCGCAGCTCGGGGTCCGTCGGTGACGCGGCGGGAGATGACGACGTGGTCGTCGGATCAGCTCAAAGAGTTCACCGCAGTTGCCCAGGAGTCGCGGATGCGCAACGCGTTCACGATCCTGGCCAGCACGGGGGTCCGGCGTGGAGAGGCACTCGGGCTTCGTTGGGGTGACATCGACTTCGACTCGTCCCAGATTGCAATCGTTCAGACGGTGTCGACGGTGGGCAGCAAGATCGTCGTCGGCCAGCCCAAGACCGCCGGGAGCCGACGAACCGTCTACGTCCACGACACCACGATCAAGGCACTGCGCCAGCAGCGCCAGTTGCAGGCCGAAGAGCGACTCGCCGCCGGGCCGGTGTGGGAGAGCGGCAACGACCTCGTCTTCCGGAACGTCACCGGCGGACCGGTGAACCCGGATCAGTTCTCGAAGCACTTCAACGAACTGGTCGAGCAAGCCGAGGTTCCACGCATCCGACTCCACGATCTCCGCCACACGAACGCGACGCTGTCGTTGAAAGCCGGCGTGCATCCGAAGGTCGTGTCGGAGCGACTCGGTCACTCGTCGATCGCGATCACGCTCGACCTGTACTCGCATGTCACGCCGGGTATCTCGCGTGACGCAGCGGCCACGGTCGAGTCGATGATGTTCGACTGAGCATCGGCGGCCAGTCAGGGGTTGGGAATCGTCGAGGCCCGTTCGAGGAGGTTGTCGATGGCCTGTGTCGGCACGACGATCCGTCCGCCGAGCCGCAGCGCCGGCAGGTCACCAGTGCGGACGCACTCGTACGCCGTCGTGCGCGAGATGCCGAGCATTGCTGCGGCCTCGGTGACAGTCATGGTGCGGGGGTTGGGTGTGGCGACTTCGTGCATGGTGCGACCTCGTGTACGGTTCGGGTGGAGCGTCTGCCTTCGTAAAGGCGCACAACGACACGCAAGGGGACAGACGCTCCCCGGTCAGCCCTGCAGCAGTCCGCCCCCGACGGGTCTCTCGTCGCGTCGCCTTGTGGCTCGGTCCGGTCGTGGCGCGTCGGCGGCTGTGTGGCTCCGGTGCCGCCTCCATAGCTCGTGGTCCTTGGTGTCGGAGTGCCGTCGCGTGCGTTCCTGGCCCGGGTTTCGTTCCGCGAGGTCGATCTCGCCAGATCGTGTGTCATCGGAGGCCGGCTTTCGATGTCGTGTGACTGGTTGGTGGGAGGGCATACACCTTTGCGGGTTTCCCGAAACGGGAAACCTGGCGACACGACCAACCTCGGCGACCTGGCGTGGGGGAGTGTCCGGTGAGACGTGTCAGGTTCTGCGAGAGCGGAACCTGCAAGGGTGTATGCCCTCCCTCCGCCTGCGCGCACGACCCGCCTGCCGCCATCTGTGATGGGGCACGATCCGACGCTGGAGGCTGACCTGAGCGGCGCCTGGACAATCGCACCCCGGGCGACCGACTGCACAGCAGCGGTGTTGCCCAACCGAGAAGGAACACGCGGTGAAACGGCGGATGCGGCGGGCCAGGGACGGCGACGACGAACGAGACATGATTGCTCGCGTGTTGCGACGGCTCCTCGGCGACGAGGTCGTGCTGTTGGCCAGGTGTGATCGGGTGCCGTGCGGCTGATCGGGTGATGCGTCGTGCGTGCTCGCGAGACGATCGGACGAGGGCTGCCTCCTGAGTGCAACCGACGCTTCCTTGGCGTCACGATTCGGGTGCTGATCGGCACGATGCTCACCTTTGGCCTCGCAACGAGAACGGGGAGCACCTCGACGCTGGTTCATTTTGCTCCCCCGTTCACCGATGCTTCATCGGTGCCCGACTCGATTCGCGTCTTACCGGAAACCCGCGGGTACGACGGCCAGTTCTATTACCGCCTCGCCGAATCGCCGCTTTCCACCGCGCAGCAGGCCGCTGGGGTGCAGTTCGACCATCCAGCACTTCGAACGACGAGGATCGGATACCCGATGCTGGCAGCGGCATTTCCTCGACGCCGGTGTCGACCGTGAACGCAATGCTGCTGGTTAACCTGATCTCCTACGGCGCTATCGGAGTGGCTGGGCTCAGTATCGCTGACTCCGCGGGAAGGCGGCCGCAGTTCGGGCTGGCTCTGCTCTTCGTGCCCGCCTTCGTGTACGGCACGACCATGTCGGTCACCGACACGCTGGCGGGTGCGCTCGTGCTCGTCGGCATCTCGTTGCTCCTCCGCACGAGTTGCGTTCCGGCCGCCATTGCCTTCAGCGCGGCCGCTCTGACGCGTGAGACTGCATTGCTGATCCCCGCGGTCATCCTCACCGGTCTGCTGTATCGGCGGATACGGGATCGTCTGAGACCGGAGGATCGGCAGTTGGTGGTCGTCGGACTCCTGCCCATCATCTGCTTCGTCGGATGGCAATCAGTGGTCGTCGCGCTCTGGGGTGAAGTCGGACCCTTGAGTTCAGGCGGCAAGAACCTCACGTTTCCGTTCCTCGGACCCATCATCACCGACGGCTATCTCGACCCCGCCACGACAGAGCAGTGGATGAACATCCTGGTTCCAGCCGCCGTGATCTCGATCATCGCAATGGCCGTGCTGGCATTGGTCCGTGGCGAAGTGGACCGCCTCGACACCAATCTTGCAATCGGTTTCAGCGTGGCCACCGCCATCGCGGTATCGATCGGCCCAGCACTGCTCGAGACGTATCGCAGCTCGGTTCGAGGCATGGGCGACGCTGCGCTGCTCACCATCGTGGCGGTCCTCTTCGGAACAGGGACGTGGTCGCGACTGGCGTTGCTAAGCGTCGTGGCAGTCGGTGGTGGATTGATGATGTGGGAGCTACGGATTGCACCAGACCTCTCCTAACAAGAACGAGTTGCGAGCAATTACGCCCGGCATCTTCGAAATCGGCGGGTAAGACTTCGACGTCAAGGAGCCCACCCCACGCGATGCGCTCAGAAAATCGTCGCCTCAGCCGCCCCCAACCCGCTCCTGATCCTCACTTGCGATCGGCGGCCCCTGCTCCAGACTGCGCTCGCGCTGTTCGTCGTTCGCGGGTCTTCGTCGAGATCAGGCGGTCTTGTTGTCGTGTTCGAGTTCGTGGTCGACCGCACGGCGAATCCACGCTGAAACCGATCGATCGTCCGCGTCGGCTGCGTCGCGGATTTTGGCGAGCGTGTCGGGTGGAAACCTGACTGGGACCAGTTCGGTCAACTTGGAGTTGCGTCGCCGAGCGGGACCCTGCGGCATCTGGTTCTCTGGGTCGGCATAGAAGTCGTGCTCCTCTTGGCGGGTCATCTTCTTGTTGGTCATCGGTCCTCCTTGTATTTGTCAGCGAGATGCTTTGCAGCGACATAGCAACCAATCGGGCGACACTTCGATGGGTCGCCGTGATCGGACGGAGCGAGGGGCACCATTACGACCTCTCCGGCAATGTCGGCGAGCATCAGCCAGTGTGCTGGAGGAGTCGCTGGGTAGAACAGTGGATCCGAGTTCCAGATCTCGTAGATGTCGTCGATGCCGAACGGTTCATGTTTGAAGAGATGGGAAGCTTGTCGGTCGATTTCGAATGGATTGGCGTCGTCCAGCTGATCGATGTCGAACCGGTCGTCCACATCTCAAGTGTATGACAAACGAATACGAAAGTCGAGAGTCCGCAGGGCTTGATCCAGCGAGTCCCAGACGGGCGTCGCGGCATTGGCAAGCAGCGGTCGAAAAGGTCCCGAAAAGGTCCCGTGATTTGCCGACACGGACCGGATTCGTCGACATCGGCCGGATGGGACGGACGGGAGACCCTGACGGAACAAGGCTTTGCGGATGAAAGCGGATCAGACGGACGTCAAAGCCCAGGCTTAACCCCCCCCTTCCATTCACGTGGAGTACGGGTTCAAATCCCGTCCCGGGCACCACCACTGAGCAGGTGGAACGTTCGAAATCGGGGCTCTGTGTTCGTCGGGATATGAGGCGCCCGATCACGAAAAGATCACGAACGTGTTTTGTGAGGGCGGCCTATCGGTGTCGAAACTCGATAGAGGGTCATCACGGGCAAGCAGAGAAGTGGCGCTTCGCAATCCGTTGTGCTAGCATTGCTGTCGACGCAAGCAGCTTGGAGGTGGCGGCGTGGCAACACTGACGATCAGAGGGATCGATGACGAACTACGCAATCGACTGAAGGTTCGTGCTGCGCAACATTCCCGATCCATGGAAGCCGAAGTGAGAGAGATCTTGGCCGGTGCGCTGGCGGGCGGCTCGAACGACGTCGGTCTTGGGAGTCGAATTCATCAGCGGTTCGCGGCCATCGGTGGTGTCGTACTCGATGGGGCTGATCGGGCGGAACGGCCTCGGTCAGGCCTCGAATGATGGTGTGGGACACGAATGTCGTGTCCGAACTGATGCGCCCGGAACCGTCTGAGCAGGTCGTGGAGTGGACCGATCGACAGCCCATCGATGAGGTGTTCATCACGGCGATCACGGTGGGGGAGTTGCTGTACGGGATCGGTCGGCTGCCGACGGGTCGACGGCGCAACGAGTTGTCCGAGCTGTTCGACGAGATGGTCACGGAGGACTTCGAGCGCCGCGTCTTGGCCTTCGATGGAGTGGCGGCTGCTCACTACGCCGACATCGTCGTGGAGCGGGAGCGGGTCGGGCGCCCGATCAGCATGGCCGATGCGCAGATCGCCGCGATCTGTCGGAGTCACGGTGCGACGGTTGCGACCAGAAACGTCGACGACTTCGCCGACGTCGGAGTCGACATCGTGAACCCGTGGACCACTTCTTGACCCATTCAGCCCTCCGTCAGGATTTCGGCTCCGGGCGAACTACGACGCACTGTCCCAGAATCAGATCAACCGGGACTGGCGGAAACCCGTCGTGGCAGCGTTCTCGCGCAATCGTCGCAACGGCTTGCTCGAGACGGCCCGTGACGCCGGACACCTCAACGTCGTTCGGGAGATGATCGGCGGCCAAGCTGGTCGCTTCGCCGATGACGCCAGCATGCCTGGTGACGACGAGATCGACTGGCCTGCTTACGTCGCCAAGGTCGAAGCCGCTGCCCGCTCCGCCCATGGGAGTCGCCCGAGCGACCAGATGCCATCTTGAAGCGAACCGACGCAGTTGTTCGTGGCGATCGGTTGTGCATGGCCAGCAGATGCCCAGCCCCGCTCGATCGGCCCGTGATCACCCGAGCCGAACCTCTCGGACGCCTGCGCAAGAACGGCATGCGAATCGAGTCGGAGGTGAGCATTTATCGCGTACCTAACGGTCGAGAAACCAACATCACCAGCCCTCGCATAATGCCGGTTCGCGAGCGGGTGATTGGCCGAGCGACGAGTGAGATTATCGCTCGGGTTGCTGAGCTGTTTCGGGTTCGCTCAGCGGAGTGCGTCGGGCTCTCGATCACCGATACTCGCTGGATGTGAGCATCGGTGCCGAGCGACACTGGACCGATGGAACACGCCGAGATCTGGGATGCTGACGCCGCTGGCCGATACGACACGCCCGGCGTCGGCATGTTCGCACCGGAAGTACTTGGCCCTGCCGTCGAACGCCTTCGCGAGCTCGCTGGCGGGGGTCGAGCACTGGAGATGGCCATCGGTACTGGCCGCGTTGCCGTCCCGCTCGCTGCGACTGGTGTCGCAGTTGCAGGGATCGAACTCTGCCAGCCCATGATCGACCAACTCCGCACCAAAGCGAGCGCTCACGACATCCCAGTCGTGCTTGGCGACATGACCACTGCCAGAGTCGACGGCGAATTCAACCTCGTGTTCCTCGTCTTCAACGGCATCAGCAACGTGCTCACCCAAGACGCGCAGATCGCCGTGTTCAAGAACGCTGCGCGCCACCTCGCCCCACGGGGCCGGTTCGTCATCGAGTTGTGGGTCCCCGACCTGCGGACCCTGCCACCCGGACGCACGGGATCGGTGTTCGCCGCCCGGCCCGGCTATCTCGGCGCCGATGTCTTCGACACCGTCGATCAGCAGGTCGTATCCCACCACGTCACGTTCGGTCGAGACTCCGGCACCAATGCCCAGGTCTTTCGGAGCCCTCACCGCTACATCTGGCCAGCAGAACTCGACCTCATGGCCCGCATCTGTGGGTTCAGCCTCGAGAGCCGCCACGGAGGCTGGTCGGGCGAACCGTTCACAGCAGAATCACGAGACCACGTCTCGGTCTATCGCCTCTCGTAGGTTCCAGATCGGAACGCCTGTGGTCGGCGCGACCTGAGCGCGATACTGCGCTCCTTGCCGGCGCTGCGGTGGCATCGCCCGTCCACGCACCGTGCCGGATCTGGGACTACCCGACGTGCGTTTCTGGGTCGCGATTATCGCGCAGGGTCGCCGGTAGGTGGGGCGAAAGGAAGTTGGAGTGCCATGCGGTGCTGGGCAACGACGAAGGAGAAGGAGATGAAGGGTCGTGGCGACTGGTTCGGTGGCGGTGTGCTGCAGTCAGGTTGGCGGGTCACATCCGATCCCGGCGAGGTTGTCACGACTAATCGGCTCTGGTGAGCTCCCATCGGTAATGAGGCTCCCGGTGGCGACCGCATCAGTGCGTTGCAGCAGCGAGTCGAACCATGGCCCTTCGCTCATCTCCTCCACGATCGCCCACCCGCGGGCACCGCCGAGGATCTCCTCGGCTCGCTCGGCGGTTTGCTGATCTCCTGCGTCCTTGGCCGCAAACCAGGCATCGATCCATCCGCACACGAGGGGCCCGAGCACGGCAATCGCCACCTGTGTGCGATTGCCAACGATGTCAGCTTGGGTGAGGTCCGACCGTGCGAGTCCGGGCGGGAAGGCGATGTCGGCGGTCATCTGTTCTACGACGGCAGCTTGGCTGTCGGGTTGAACGATCGACGCAGGAAGTGCGCTCAGCCAGGTATCAACGTCCACGATCTCGAGGTCGTTCAACACATCGATGAACTCGCTGTCGATGGTCGAGGGCGCGACGACTTCCACAGAGTGGCCCTCGATGAGCGCCACGGCGCGGTACTCGCCTCTGCCATAGTCGAAGACCGTCCAGTCAATGCCGTCTGCGGTCGTCGAGACTGTCGCCGACGATGACTGGCTGCGGTCATCAGCCAGCCCAGCGAACCCGGAGCCGGGCGTCCAGAACACGTCGACGCTTCGCTCACCGTTCTCGAATGTCACCTCGCCCGTATCGGCAGAGAACGCTCCGACTCCCTCAACAGTCCATCCGTCGATGAGCACACGAGGAGCGCTCTCCGCAACGACGATCGCCTCGGCCGCCCACACGGGCTCGTCAGAGTCACCGGTCCAAACAACTGCAGCAGCAACAAGCAATGCGACCAGGCAAGCAGCCGCCAACAGCCAGCGCCGACTGTGTTGCGCCCGCTCAGGTTCACGGTGCTGGCGCTCATCAACGATCCCGCTCTCGGGCGGACGCATTGCCTGACCCGTGGAGTCTTCCAGCCAGGCGAAGTAGTCCGACAGTCTCGTTTCCACGTCAAACCCGGTCACGGTCAACCTCCAGTGCTTGCTTGAGAGCAGCGAGTGCTCGCTCGACGTGGGTTCGAACAGACGACACGCTGACGTCGAGCACAACGGCTGCTTCGGTAGCGGGCCACCCGTGCCCGTGGACCATCACGACGCAGATTCGTTGCATCTCTGACAACGCCGAGAGCGCCGGCAACAACTCCGGTGTGAACGAATCAACCAGTTCCGGCTCAGGAGCCGGGAAGAGCGGGCCGCTACGTCGCATACGGCGGGCGGCGGTCTGTCCGACCCGATAGAGATAGCCGACTGGGTTCGCCATCTCAGAGACCGACGACCAATTCTCCCAGCCGAACGCGATCGCCTCGGCAGCCGCGTCCGCTCCCGCGTCGGCGCCGTACGCGCCGACGAGCGCAGATCGCAGTTTCGGTGCCGCTTGCTCGGCGAACTCTTCGAACCTCACAACCTGTAGAGCATCTCACCACCCGAAAACACGACACACACCTCCCTCGAACAGGACGCGCCCGGCCGGACAACTGATCCAACCGCCAGCACCGATCGACAGACACCGCACGCCAAATCGACATCCGCAGGTCCCCGCTACAGGTCAAACGGTACGGGCCTGAGCAATATCGGACACCTCCCCGTCAGGACACCGACCTCAACAGAACGTGCTTCATGCCGGTGATGAGCTGCCTGACTTGCCGCCTGCTTGAACATTCTGATTGCCAACGATCCGGCCAATCACGCACGCACGTCCATGGAAGAGCTTCCCGACTACTACCGAGTGTGCCCGGGCGGGCCGATAGCGCACTGTCTCATCAGCGCAGCTATCTGGCTTCGGTCACGAGGAGCACGGTGCAGACGTCAGCGGATTGGCTGAGCCCGGCCTCCACGACGGTGGTGCCAACGAGTTCTGGAGCGATGAACGTTTGGCCGGGTTCGCTGAGATAGCTGGGGTCGGGCGGAGTCTCGCCGCTGTTGGTTGGCGGTCGTGGGCTGACATAGAGGTGGGAGATCTCCGTGCCATCGGTGAGGGCGATGGAGAGCACCTCGCCTTGTTGGACTTCGAGGTCGGGTCGATCGCGTCGACAAGCACCGTTCGGATGGAACCTTGCGACTCCTTTGGCACCAATCATCGTGATCCCATCGGCAATCGGTTGGGGTGGTCCGGACGCTAGGGCGTCATTGACTGCGGTCGCCCACGAGTCCCCGACGCGACGATCGGCGAGTTGGTCTTCGTCGATCCAGTACGGCACGACGGTACGAAGTCCGTCCGAACGCACCAGTTCGACAGTGACCTGTTCATCGTCCAGATCTGTCTCATCGTTGGCACGCGGAGCGGTAGGGGCGACGCGAAGATCATTAACGAGTTGGCGCACCAGTGTTGGATCGTCGATGGTGGCGAGCCTGGTGCTGCCGTCGAAGCCGCTGTTGATCCTGATCTCGAAGACGTCAGCGCTGAATGCGAACCGATCGCCCGTCGGGCTCACATAGACCCGCACTTCGTCGCCGTTGACCGCCGCGACCCTGACGTCGGAGGGTTCGCTGCCGATCGCTCGGAGTTCGGTGCCGGGTGGTAGCGCCGAGGCGACGACGCCATCGGTGGGAACTTCCTGATCATCGCCTGTGTCGTTGCACGGCCATGCCTGGTCGACACGATCGATCACTGCGCCGAGATCGGAGGCATCGACGGCGTCTGTGTTGTAGCCGTCGCGGAAGTAGATGCGTCCGTCGATCGCCACAGCTTCACCGCATGTGGCATCGGATTCGCCGTCGCTTCGGCCTCCGGGCTGGAGAAGCAGGAGCCCACCGAAGCTGACTGAAAGGACCACGAGCGCTGCGGCAATGAACATCAGCGCGTGAGACTTGCGCGGGCGCTCTGCGTTGAGGAGCGCTTCCATCGGCGGGGCTGGGACAGCGGACGCTGTCAGCTGGTCAAGAGTCTGACGAATGCGGGCTGCGTCGTCGTTGTCACTCATTGGCGAGGGCCTCCTTGAGTTTCGCATGTGCACGCGTGCGATGCCGTTTGACCGTTCCGACGGACACGCCAAGTCGTTCGGCGATCGTCGCGGTGGTCAAGTCCTCCCAGTAAGAGAGATGGACGACAGCTCGCTGCCGGGGGCTCATCGCGCCCAGGGCGTCAACAATTCGAGGGTCGACTGTGTGGTCGTCGGCGGGCGTTGGTTCCCAGACCACGCGCTCGCGTCGACCTCGTCGTCGAGTCGCCCTCCAGTGATGCAGCGCGGCACGATGAACGCTTCTGTACAGGTAGGCGGGCACGTTGTCGATCTCCGAACCGGTCCGCAGAACGTTGAGCACCGCAACGCTCAACACGTCCTGTGCGTCGTTGCTGCCCACCAGAGCAGCTGCGAACCGCGACAGCGCGTCGGCGTGTTCTTCGTAGCACGCCTCGACCTGTTCTTTCCGCCTCACACCCTCATGATCCCACCGGGACGACAAACGGATGACACATTCGCTCAGAAACGAAAGCCAGGGTCCTGCCGCGGCGCTTCGCAGCCGATCGGCTCGTTCGCTCATCGTGGGAGAGCATCCCGCCCAGCGCTGTACATGAATCGAGTCGGATGCAAGCGTCGCGCTCCGCGGGTTGGGGGTAAGTGTCTACGCTTCCCGGGTGGCTGCGGTTGGTGTGATCGATGAGAGCTCGCCCGAGATCGGCGTAGATCGGGTCGTGTACACGATGGCGTTGGTGATCGTCGACGACGTAGACGAGGACCGCGTCCGTGATGCGCTCACTGCAGTGTTGAACCGTCGGCGACCGCTGCATTGGGAAAGTGAAGGCACCGTCGTGAAGCAGCGCATCGTTGACCTGCTCTGCACGCTCCCGGTCACTGCCGACGTGTGCGCTGCGACCGTGCACCGCAGCACCCAGCAGTCAACGCGTGTGCGGCTATTGCGAGAGCACCTGCTCGAGTACGCGGGTGCAGCCGGGGCAGGGCAGTTGTTGATCGAGCAGCGCTCCAAGGCTGAGGATGATTTGGATCGTCGCGAGGTGCGCGACTGGTTTCGTACCTCGCCGCACCGGTTTCGGGGCATCGAACACGCCACGAAGTCCGAACCGTTGGCGTGGATGCCCGACACCCTTGCCGGCGTGTGGGCCGACGTCGTACGTGATCAGGGCGACGGCTTCATCGAGCAGCTCGTCGGGTCCGGACGGCTGCTTTCGCTCAGTAGAGAATGAACGCGCAGCGCTGGTCTGAAAAGTGCGTCGGCCCCACGCCCTCTCCCTAGACGAACCGTGGTTCCTCGGGAGCGAGCTATGGGGCCTTCGACTTCCGCTGGGATCTGCCCAGTCGGCGTTACCCACAATTGAACACGAAAGATGACGTGTCGTCAACGCCGCGATGCGCAAACGGCGATCGCACCTGGCGCTGGACGCGAGCAGGAAGTCCGCCCGGCATGTTGCTTGGTCGGTAGCTCATCTGGCAGGTCTTGTCGAAGGTGGCTGGTGGTGCTCGCGTGGTTCTCCCATCAATCCGACAGGAGAACACCATGTCCAACACCAACACCAACGTCCCCGCACTCGTCCCGATCCCCGGCCAACTCGTCTTGATCGAACTGATCGAGCCAGGTGATCCGGGTGATGATCGTGTCGATCGGGCGTTGGCCGGCTATCTCGCCGGCTACTCCGGCACCACCCTGGTCGGCTACCGCCTTGATCTCCGCCAATGGGTGACCTGGGCCACCAATCTGCACCTCGATATCCTCGCCGCCGAACGAGCCCACATCGAGCTGTACGCCCGGTGTTGCGAGTCCGACGGCAAAGCCCGCTCGACGATCGGGCGGAGGTTGTCGACGATCTGCGGGTTCTACAAGTATTGCGAACAAGAACGCATCATCGACCGCAACCCCGCCGCCCACGTCCGCCGCCCCAAACAAGACTACGAATCATCAACCCTCGGCCTGGACCGCAACGAACTCGGCGCGTTCCTCGTCCAAGCCAGCCTGTCCGGCGGACGCGACCATGCGTTGGCGTCACTGCTCGCGTTGAACGGGCTACGCGTCTCTGAGGCGTTGAACGCCGACATCGACAACATGGACGTCAACCGTGGACATCGCACCTTGTTCATCCACCGCAAAGGCCACAAGACCGCCACCATCCCCCTCGCACCCAGAACCGCACGAGCACTCGATCTCTACATCGGCGAACGCACCACCGGGCCGATCTTCTTGAACCTCGACGGCACCCGACGACTCGACCGGCACGGCGCCGCACGCATCGTCCGCCGCCTCACCAAGCGCGCCGGGATCGACAAGAACATCAGCCCCCACTCACTCCGACACAGTTTCATCACCGCCGCCCTCGACGCCGGCGTCCCACTCCGAGACGTCCAAGAAGCCGCATCACACTCCGACCCCAGAACCACCATGCGCTACGACCGCGGACGCGGATCCCTCGACCGGCACCCCACCTACATCGTGGCCACCTTCGTCGCCGGAGCTAGCCGCTGACACCCAACGATCCGCCCATATCAGCACGGCCCGATGCCCCGCAGTCGTGTGTTATCGGACTGCCGAGCGAGCGTCCTCCCAGCTCAACGCCATCACCAGCGGCTTCAGCCGCGCGCGTTTATGGACAAGTCGACCCCCGAGGTGGCCGTGAATATCGGACGACTCCGCTGACGAGGGGGCCCGAGATCCGTATCGAGTCCGAACCTCGGTGACGCTCATCGCCATTCGCCCATGACCGGCATGGAGATTCTCGCCAAACGCTCACCTCGTCGGCTTCCGTCCGGCCGCTCCCGATCGACGCTGACCCACTCGATAACGCGCGTTCCCTATAGTGCATACCGGTAGCGCTCAACGGCACATATGTGTGTGATCGGTGGGCACCCGCGAGCCGCCTCGTTGGCCGCCCATATTGTCGCCCGAACGGCTCGCGAGAGGCTCTTGGGCGACCGGGCCGCTAGCGCTTCTGTACGCTGAAGCAGCAAAGAACACCGGCGGCGGACGGTCGCCGTTTGACGACAAGCGTCCGTCGAGGTTGCGTGGCGCAACCGAAGTTGATCTCCAAAGATCACGAAAAGATCACAGGATTCGCCGCACCGTGCAGGATTCGGCGGTACGACCCGGACGGTGCTGGACGATCCGGACAGCAAACCCGTACAGAACAGGCCTTCCTGGACTCGGCTGGACGCATCGGACGGTTTCCAACCGGCTTAAACCCCCCTTCCATTCACGTGGAGTACGGGTTCAAATCCCGTCCGGACACTCTGACCAGGTGTTTTGCAAACTCGTATTGTCGAAGTCGTCGATGAAGGTCGGTGCGTTCCTCGACCAGTGGCTCGCGAGCCGGCAGGGGCAGGTCAAGGCGTCGACACATCACAGCTATGTGGTCACGTCGAAGCGAATCCGTTCGGGCCTCGGCCACGTGCAGATCCAAGCGCTTACTCCAATACAGATCGAGACCTTCTACTCCGACCTGCTCGATCATGGTCGCGCCGACGGCACAGGCCTGTCGCCCAAGACAGTCCGCAACACGCACACGGTGCTGCGTAAAGCGCTGTCCGATGCGGAGCGACTCGGGATCGTCTACCGCAACGCCGCGGCTGCGGCGCGAGGGCCGTCGGTCGAGCGACCCGAGTTCACGGTCTGGTCGTCAGACGAGTTGCGGCAGTTCTTCGCGGCTGCCGAGTCGAACCACATCTATGGAGCCTTCGTTCTGTTGGCGACGACCGGAATGCGGCGCGGCGAGGTGCTTGGGGTGCGGTGGAAAGACATCGACCTCGACTCCGGTGAGCTGGCGATCATCCAGACCATCACGAACGTCAACGGCAAGCTGACGGTCGGCTCACCGAAGACGACGAAGAGCCGTCGAGTGATCTATCTCGACGAGACGACCGTGACGATGCTGCGCCAGCACCGTGGTCGTCAACGTGAAGACCAGATCGCGATGGGCCCCGACTGGGCCAACGACGGCGGCCTGGCCTTCACCGACGAGGCCGGTCAGCCGGTTCGGCCGGAGTGGTTCTCGAAGGAGTTCGGTCGGGTGGTCGCAGCGGCAGGCGTACCACGTATCCGCCTGCATGATGTTCGCCATACCTACGCGACGCTGGCGCTGAAGGCAGGTGTCCACCCGAAGATCGTGTCCGAGCGCCTCGGCCACTCGACCATCGCCATCACCCTCGACCTGTACTCGCACGTCACCCCCGGCATGGCCCGCGGCGCAGCCGACTTGGTCGCGGCGAAGATCTTCGGCGACTGACTGGCCAACACGGCATGCCGGTCTCCGGCTGTGGGGCTATCGGAGTACCCTTGTTGCCATGAGTGATGCATCCAGCGCCACGCCGGCTGCCGTCGTCGACATGATCGACGACGGTATGACTGACGAGGAGATCGCTGCGCACACCGACCGTTGGCGCGCTGATCTCGACGAATCACCTGTGGTGGCTTCGCCCGTGAACGCGGCCGAACTACTCGAAGCGATTCGGGCCGAAGAAGCTCTGTGAACGCGGTCGTTCTCGACGCGTCGGCAGCGGTTGAGATGGTCACTCGTACGGAAGCGGGTGCGCAGCTCAACCGAATCGTCCCTGCCAACACCTCGTGGTGGGTGCCCAACGGTCTCTTCGACGCCGAAGTCAACTCTGTCCTCCGTCGCCTCAGCCTTGCGGGAACCTTCGATGACCAACACATCGATAGTGCTCGGCGCCGTCTTAGCGCCTTGCGATGTCGCCGAGTTTCTGTCGCAGCGCTTGCCGATCGGGCGTGGGCGCTGCGTCACAACCTCTCGTTCTACGACGCTTGCTACGTAGCTCTCGCCGATGTGCTCCGAGCGCCGCTCGTCACGGTCGACATGAAGCTCGTGAACGCGCCCGGTCTCCCAGTTGAAACGATCCACCCGTAACGGATTCGAAGGCACTGGCATCCGTCCACCGTCAGGAAACCTCTGGGCACTTAACGGCGGGCGACGCGGCTGTCGAACCAGTGTCGCTCAGACCGTGCCTGGCTGATCGAGCCGAGCGGATGCGAGGAGTTCGTCGAGTGAACGCCGAGGAATGACGATGCGTCGCCCGAGTCGAATCGATGGGATCGTGCCGAGCCGAACGCACTCGTAGGCGCTCGACCGCGAGATGCCGAGCACCGTCGCCGCCTGGGTGACCGTCATCGTGGCGGGGCTGATCATGGTCATGTGGATCTCCATTGGTTGAGAGCACTCAAGCGCTCGCCTGTACGTGGGTAAAGGCGTGACATGCCGATGAGCGGGACAGCCCATGTCGGCAAACCCGAGTGTCCGGTAGAAGCCTGGATGAACCGTGTCGCTGTTCTGACCCCGGTGTCTCAGGAGTCCCGGATGGCTTGACGTCGAGCACGACAACTCGGTCCGGTGATGCAGGAGCGTCGTGGCGGGTCCGTAGCCACTCTGACTCGCAGTGAATCGACAGCGGAAATGCCGCACGTTATGGAGCGCTTCCCCGTGCGAATATTGCTACATATGCCTGTAACCCACCTGGGGTTTCGCTACCTGAAGTGGCCAGCTTTCCGTCAATATCGAGCGGGCTGTGGGAACCTGGACGAGTGAGGGAACGTCCAAGCTGCATGACAAGCCGGAGACCAGCGTCGACGGTGGGTCTTTTGTTGCGATCCTCGCGCTCACGGTCGCAGCTTGCGGTGACGATGGGGCGGCCGCTCCGCCCGCCCATCCGCGCCTCGAATGTGTCGGCGACGAAAAGGACTTCAGTCCGCCCGTGGACATAGATATCTCCGGGCCAGGTGCTGCCACAGCGGACTCCGCTTTGCGAGCAGCCCTCGAACGTTCAATCGAAGATCTGGGTACGGGGGATGTCGTGGTGTTGTCGGACGCCGAGTACGGCATTGCCGTTGATGGGCGCGTCGTGATGGTCAGTCGGGCCATCACAAATCCTGACGGTGACTGGCATGTGGTTGACTTCCACAACTGCTCGACCGATGAATCGGGGGCAAGGCTCGTCCTTGCCGAATCGGACTGATCTGGGATCCCGGTTGTGTCCGAGTGCCGCACTCGGGCACGCATACCGAGCGTGCTGCATTTGCGCTGCTGGCGAGCGAGATCAGGCACTTCCGATTGGGTGTAGCCGCTCACGAATGGCGTCGTGCGATCGGCTTCGTGAAGACGGGCGCTTCGCCGTCTCGCAGCAGTTGCGCAAATCGTCGCAGCTTGCTTCCCGAGGCGTCAGTCCAGTTCGAGCACGAGGCGCAGCGCGTCGTCAATCGCTTCGAGGTCATCGTGCCGGACCCGTCCTACGAACTCGCCGAGTCGCTCGTGAGCTACGGCCGATGTCTGTTCAATGAGGACCTGGGTGTCGTCACCGTCGATGGTGATCGTGGGGCGGAAGATCCTCGGCGCAGATGAACGCGAGGTGGGAGCGACGAGCACCGTGGACAGCATCAGGTCGCCGGATTGCAGAAGAACGGCGTACCGGGCGCCCTGCTGCTCGTGACCTCTCGTTGACTTGGGGGCGCGCAGGCGGTGGATGTCACCACGCACGAAGCGTGTCCATCTCGGCGAGAACACGGCGGCTTTCGTCCCGGTCGTTCTCGTCGTTGAGAACGTCAAGTGACTCAGCTCTCATCTGCTCCCTTCGTCGAAGGCGCACAGCATCGACCAGCGCTTGGCGGATCGCATCCGATGTCGTCGACCCATCGGCCATGAGCTCGGCAAGCGCTCGTTCGGAGCGTTCGTCGGTTCGAAAGTTCAGAACTGCCATCCCTGCAGCGTACTACAGATGGTAAGACACATCAACGACATCGGTGGGGCACTGTTGCGTTGGCAGGTTGGGTGCGGGTCGTCGCGTGCCCGGGTGATTCGTCGTCGCTGTCGCCGCTCTACTTCTCCGTCGTTTGCGGGCTTCCGGTTCCCGCCCGACGTGGTGTTGCTGGCGGTCCGCTGGTATCTCCGCTACGGCTTGTCCTACCGCGATGTCGAAGAACTCCTCGCCGAACGCGGCATCGAGGTATTGGTGTCCAAGCGCCGCAACGTCGCAGCGGCCACCAAGTTCTTCGAGATGATGTTGGCGGGCCGCGACCGGCCAATGTGCGGTCTTCGAACCGATCGGACCGCGTCGACGGTGATCCGCGGGCACGCGTTGATCCAAAACCTGAGACGCGGCCATTATGAACTCGGAGTCGAAGCCCGCCACGAGCATCTACGCGTCGCGGCAGCATTCGACGAACTCAGCGCAGCGATCTGACCGCAAGGCAGACGCCACACCGGTGTGACGCGCCCTCCGATCGATCAACGCAACAGTGCCGTCGAGGGCGACGTCGAGCACTCCCACACCCTCCTCAGGTCTCCAATCAGCCCGAGATCGCCAGGCAGTGTTCTCGCGTTGCATGCCCTCGCCGGACGCCTCGGAATTGGCGACGACATCCATGAACGGCGTCGGGCCGAGAGCGCTGACCGCAGGGCACGGAACCTCGACATCCCAAAGCAAACATTGCGAGCCGAGCTCGAGCGCCGCAACTGGCTCGACTGACGACCTGGCCTGCGACGCCCGACGAGCGACCGAGGTGACTACAATATTGGTCATGTCCGCAACCTTGCCGCTTGCACAAGTGAAGTCGAAGTTCTCGGAGATGATCGACCGCGTCGAACACACCCACGACCGAATCGTCGTCACCCGCAATGGTCGGCCTGCCGCTGTCATAATCAGCCCGGAGGATCTGGCGTCGCTCGAAGACACTCTCGAGTTACTCTCGGACCCGGCGGCGATACGCGAACTCGCTGAAGCGAAGAGCGCAGCTGATGCCGGCGACTACATCACAGGCAACGAACTGCGCGCCCGCTTCGCACCCAAGTGACGGAGCACGACACACCCTACGATCTGCGTGTCACCGGCCCAGCGCAACGACACCTCGGCCGACTCACGGAAGGCACCGCAGCCGCGATCGTCGAGTTCATGCTGGGTGCCATGGTTGACAATCCGCACCGTGTCGGCGGGCGTCTGCAGCGCGAACTCGCTGGGCTACATTCGGCACGCCGAGGGGCGTATCGGGTGATCTATGAGATCGACGACGATCAGCACACCGTGACTGTTCTGCGCATCGATCATCGTTCGCGTGTCTACAGGTCTCGCTGAGGCACTGTTGCGTTGGCAGGTTGGGTGCGGGTCGTAGCGTGCTTGAGTGATTCGTCGTCGCTGTCGCCGCTCTACTTCTCCGTCGTTTGCGGGCTTCCGGTTCCCGCCCGACGTGGTGTTGCTGGCGGTCCGCTGGTATCTCCGCTACGGCTTGTCCTGCCGCGATGTTGAAGAACTCCTCGCCGAACGCGGCATCGAGGTATTGGTGTCCAAGCGACGC
>Ga0209702_10001003_pt1 | contig 57278 bp, 59 predicted proteins | sample FRY01_FD_187210 | JGI IMG/M metagenome (GOLD analysis project Ga0209702, IMG submission 187210) | Freshwater microbial communities from Lake Fryxell liftoff mats and glacier meltwater in Antarctica - FRY-01 (SPAdes) (version 2) | ecosystem: Environmental > Aquatic > Freshwater > Ice > Glacier...
TGGGCCAACTCTTGGCCCAGACGGTCCAGATCTGGCGACTTGAGCAACAGGGCCACCAAAGGCAGGTTGGCACTCTTGATTTCAAAGCAGGAGGGAGCGGTGGCGCTGAGGATGGTGGTCATGTATCAGAACGGGGACAGGCTGGCGCCCAGGGTGGCAAACCGGTCAATCGCGCATGTTACCAGCGCCCTGTGCGAAAAAAAGCCGCCGAAAGTTTTCACCTGCGATCACCTCTCTCTGTGCGCCATCGCCAGACTTGATGCCCCTCTGTGACACAGACAAGGTCAAAGCAGAGCCGCGCGCGCCGTACCCGAACCCGAGATTGCGTCATCTGCCACAAGCACAACACCGTAGCCCTTGCGCTTGTGGTGACGCACGCTGCAAGCACCCTGTTCAACACCCTGTTCAACACCCTGCGCAACGCAAGGAGCGGTGCAGATACCGCCAATGGTCAGGACACAGCGCCCTTCGCCAGTGGCTCTCCCTGGATTTACACCGGCGTGAGGGTAGATGCCCAAGCGTTACACACAACTCTGTGAATAACTTTCTAACAACTCCATTGTTATCCACAACACAGTGTAAAAACCAGATGTTATCCCCAAATCAGGCACTAGAAAACCAGTCGATTTGAACAGCGTTGCACAGAGGGTAAGTGCTTGATATCCAATCAAAAAAGTGACTTGTCCACTGAATACAGCGCCCTCTACTACTGCTACTAATTCATAAGAATGATTAAGAGCAAGAGAAAAACACGGACCCTTGTAGCGCCAAATGAACGACCTGAATCCCACCGAACGGCTGTACTGACCCCACTTTTTTGATTGGCTGGAATGGGCTTTTCTCTGTAGCCCGTTGGCTGTTGTGGTGGTGCGCCACTTTTTGATGGACAAGCCAGGGCCTGCAAACCCGAATTCTTGTAATTGTGGGCTCTGAGCATCAGCGGTGACAGCCCATCACAAGATTTGGGGTCAAAACGCGTTTGCGACTGGCAGCGGTTGACGGTGGACAAAGTTTGTACACAGACATGTGTATAACTTTTTAATATCTGTATGGTTATCCACAGCAGGATGTCAGAGACCGCTTTTGTCCCCAAATGACCGACGCGCAGACAGGCCACCATAAACAACGTTATACAAACCATAAGCGTTTGTTTTACAACGAAAAAAACGGCTTATCCACAGAACAAGCTGCTCTCTACTACTACTACTAATTTATAAGATTGGTTTAGAAGAATAAGAAAGCTCAAACCACAGCTCGCCCTACAGCCCACAAAATGCCTTCAAAACTGTGCTTGAACAACTTGACGTCGAGGTCATTCGAAGGGGGCCTGAAGTTAGAGGTCACCCCTTTGGTAGACGGCTCCCAGGTGAAAAGCTTTGCATCAGTTTTTGTGGCAACCGAGCATCAACAGGGTGGATCAGGCCGATCGTGTACCTGCTGCCTCCGCTTTGCAGCAGCCAAAGCTGCGCACAGCGTGCCGGGTGAGTGGAATGGCCAGACCGGCTTGGTTGTGGACGGTGAACGGTGCACCATCGACCTCGATGCGGGTGTGTGCTGCCAGCGCACAAGATGCGTTCGTGGTGATGGGGTTGTTGTCCATTTCGTGCAGCTGGGGCAGCTGGCAGACCATTTCCAACACCTCCAACAGCATTTGTTCCTACATTTGTTGGTCCACTGCGCTGGCGCCGCGCCATTTGCCCAGGGTTCCTGCAACGCGCAAGCGCTTGATCAGGCGGCGTGCCAGGAACTGGTTGAGTGGCAGCAGCTCCATCGCACAGAGGTTGATGGGCCCAATCGTGGTGCCGCCGGCGCCGAACGCAAACACCGGGCCGAACGGGTTGTCTGTGGTGAGACCGATGTTGAGCACATGACCGCGCTGGCTGCGCACCATTTTCTGAACGGTAACGCTGTTGATGCCGATCTGCGGCTTGTGCTTGCCCACCGCCTGGATCGTGGCTTGATAAACGGTGCGCACCCCGGTGGAACTCACCATGTCGAGCGCCACCCCGTTTTCATCTCTCTTGCGGCTGGTGTCGAGCGGGTCGATCTTGAGAGCCGCCGGACAGCCAGACTGAGTGGCGACCATCATTGCTTCATTGCTTCATTGCCTAGTTGGCACTGTGCGCCAAGCTGGTTTGGTTGGCGACGTTTGCTACAGCAGCTGTTGGTTCTCATAAAAGCTGGCAATGTTGCCAAGCGAGCCCACTGCCACTTTGAGCGTGTGGAGAACGGGTATGTCACCCCGCGCCAGCACCCTGCGCCTCTCACCCACCGAGGCGTCGCCGATTCAGAAGCACAGCAGCGGTTTGCCCAGCCGGCCTTCACCCTGGCCATCGCCTGGGCTGTTTTGGCAGCGTTGATGCCCGATTTGGGCGGGTGCAGCACCAGCACACCGCCAAACGCCTTGTGGTGGGCGGCGGCGTCGATCGCCAGGTGGTGGTGTTTGGTGCTGGCTTCTTCGAAGAGATCGATCAGGTTGTGCAGCGATGCCACTGCTGGCAATTGGGGTTTCAGTTTGGTGATGGTCTCAGCCGAGAACGTACCCAGCGTGGGCCCGACTTCACACAGCCAGCCGGCTGCCAGTACACCGGGGCCACAGCAGCTGCAAACGACAGCCAGCCGCTTGCCCACTGGCCGTTGGATCGAAGCCAGGCGCTTGGAAGCGGAGAACAGCTTGACAAAGGAGCGCACCCGCACCGCACCCGCACCGCACCCGCACCGCACCCGCACCGCACCATCGCGGTGCAGCGCGGCGCTGTGGTGCGTGAAACACCTCGTGGCTTCCAACGATGGTGCCGCTGTGGGTTTTTGCGGCTTTGAGGCCAGCCAAGTTGCGCCCTGCTTTCAGCACCACAACCGGTTTGACGTTGGCCGCTACGCGCAAAGCGCTCATGAAGCGGTGTGCGTTGGAGATGCCTTCCAGGTAGACCGCGATGCTGTGGGTCTGGTCGTTGCAGGCTTGCAAGTCCAACACCTGGTACAGGTTGACCGAGGTGTTGGAGCCGAGCGAGATCACAGTGGAAAAGCCAACCGAGTCTTGTGTTGCTCAATCTTTGATGCGCCCGGCCACCTCCATCGCCTTAAGCGCTTTGCTGTCATACAGCGCAATGATGGCAAGGTCGGCCCGGATGTGGGCCAGATCGGCCAGGGTACCGGTGGTGTGGGTGTCGACCAACACAGGCTGGCCGCTGCCGCGCTGGGCAGTGGGTGCTGCCAGCAGCAGAAGAGCCTGGCTTGTTTGGTTCTTTGGCGAGGCGTCTTTGGCGCCAAAAACCGCGATGTTTTCGGGCTGTAAGAGGGGAGGTCAGTCAGCGCCGATCAGCACCTTTACATGAGCAGCAACGCTGCGCGCCAGCGCGCTGAGCACATAACCGCCTTCCAGGCAAGAGATCACCCGACCTTGGCAGTGGCGCTGTGCCACACCCATGAGCTGGCGGGTAACCCATTCGTAATCGGCTTCGACCAGACCGAGGTTGCCCATGTCGTCCTCGCGGTGGGCATCAAAGCCGGCTGAGATGTAGATGATCTGCGGCGCAAAGGCATCGAGTGCAGGCAGCCAGTGTTGGGTGACGGCATCGCGAAAAGCACCGCTGCCGCTGCGGCTGGGCAGGCCCACATTGACCATGTTGGAACCGACCGCTTTTTCGCCGTTAAACGGATACAAGCCTTTTTCGAAAATCGAGCACATCAGCACACGCTCGTCGCCGCGAAAAATGTCTTCGCTGCCGTTGCCGTGGTGCACATCGAAGTCGATCAGCGCTACCCGCTGCAGGGCATGCACATCGAGCGCGTGGCGAATACCGACCGCCACGTTGTTGAAAAAGCAAAAACCCATGGCAGCGCTGCGCTCGGCGTGGTGGCCAGGCGGGCGCACCGAGCAGAAAGCAGTGGTGGCATTCCCCGCGAGCACCAGGTCGGTTGCTTCAACCGCCGCGCCGGCCGCGCGCAGGGCAGCGTTTAGGGTGTGCGGGCACATGTTGGTGTCGGGGTCGACCACGTGCAAGCCTTCGGTGGGCGAGGCAGCAAAAATTTCGCGCACGTAAAGCGAGGCGTGGGCGCGGGCCAGCTGCTGCTGGGTGGCCAGCGGAGCGTCGTACGGGACCATGTAGTCGAGCAACCCCTTGACCAACAGGTGGTCGTTGATGGCGCCCAAACGCTCGGGGCACTCGGGGTGGTGCTCGCCCATGTTGTGCAGCACACAGTCGGTGTGGGTGATGTAAGCGGTCAGCATGGTGCTTTGTCTCCTCGGGGTTTTTGTGGCGATTTCTTGTGTCAATTTAGCGCCTGAAAGCAGACTTGTGCCTTGCCATGTGGCGAAGCTGGGGAATTCCAAGTTGCCCCTCCAGAAAGCAGGTGCAAAAAAGCCCCGCTGAGACGGGGCTTGGCTGGTTGGCGGAGCGTTAAAAAATACGGATTTGTTTGTGTCTGTGCATGCTGGCTGGATGTCAGGGGTGGGCCAGGTCGTCCAGGATGGGGCAATCGGGCCGACCGTCGCCTGGGCACAGGCAGAGCAGGGTTTCCAGGCTGCGCTGCATGGCTTGCAGTGCTTCGATGCGCTCGCTGAGAACTTGCTGGTGTTGCTGGGCGATGCGCTTGACGCTGGCGCTGCTGCGCTTGCGGTTGTGCCAAAGACCGACCAGCCCGGCGATGTCGACCAGGCTGAAACCCATGTCGCGGGCGCGGCGGATGAAGCGCAGCGTGTGCACATCGGCCAGGCTGTATTGCCGGTAATTGCTCTCGGTTCGGTGTACCGCACCGAGCAGACCAAGTGACTCATAGTGGCGCAGCATCTTGGGTGAAATGCTGCTCAGGCGCGCGGCCTGCCCGATGTTCACTGGCCATGTGGTGACCGCCGCCAGAGCCCTCTGGCTCGCATGTTCTGGGTTGGTCATTCGGAAACGCTGTAACCCTCTTCGCGAATCGCCTCGGTCACTGCGTCGCGCGTTTGCGTGGTGTCAACCTCCACCCGGTTCTGGCTTCGGTCGATGCGCACCTGGGCTTGTGGGTCCAGGATTTTGATGGCGGTGGTCACGGCTTTTTCGCAGTGGGCGCAGGTCATGCCCTGCACGTTGAAAGTCTGGTTCATGGGCAATTTCCAATGGTTTTAGAGACAAATTTTTTGGCCTGACACTGTGTCAAGGTCAAGTGGGATTGACTGATTTCTTTATGGTTCACACCCACATTGACCACAGGCTGTGCACGCGGTGGCTTGACCTTCCCACTGGGGGAAAGCTTACAGTTTCCATATGACCATTGCCAGCGCTCCCATTCGCCTCGTCAGTCAAGCAGATGCTGCGCTTGGCCAAGCCGCAGAACCCGCCGCCCCAATCGACCTCGGCATTGGCGGCATGACCTGTGCCTCGTGTGTTTTGCGCGTGGAGCGGGTGTTGAAAAAACAGCCAGGGGTGGGCGAGGCCACCGTCAACCTGGCCACCGAGTCGGCGCGAATCACCCTCAAACCAGAAACCGGTGATGCGTTGGAGATGCTGGCGCGCCTCAAACGTGCGGTGCGCGACGCCGGCTACGAGCCGCGCGCCACGGACGCGATGGACCATGATCTGGGTGGCAAACGCTGGCACGGCATTTCGGGCGATTTGCTGCCGGTGCTGATTGGTGTGTTGCTGTCAGCGCCGCTGGTGTTGCCGATGCTGGGCGATTTGTTTGGCAAGCACTGGATGTTGCCGGGCTGGGCGCAGTTTGCGCTGGCCACACCGGTGCAGTTTTGGCTCGGTGCGCGTTTTTATAAGGCCGGCTGGCACGCATTGAAGGCCTTGACCGGAAACATGGAGCTGCTGGTGGCAATTGGCACCACGGCGGGCTGGGCTTTGTCGACCTGGCTCTGGTTGTCTGCTGAGCCGGGTGAGATGGTGCACCTGTATTACGAGGGTGCGGCGGTGGTGATCACGCTGGTGCTGATGGGCAAATGGCTGGAGGCGCGTGCCAAGCGCCAGACCACCAGCGCGATCCGCGCGCTGCATGCGCTGCGCCCAGAGCGCGCTCACTTACTGCCCGATGGCGTGCGCCGCACCGAGCCGACCGATGTGCCGGTGGACGAACTGCTGCCCGGGGATCTGATTCGCGTGCTCCCTGGGGAGCGTTTCCCGGCCGACGGCGAGCTGCTCAGCGGCGAAACCCATGCCGACGAGTCGATGCTGACCGGCGAGGCGCGCCTGGTGCCCAAGTTCGGGGGCGATACGGTTACTGGCGGCTCACTCAACAGCGAAGGCTCGGTGCATGTGAAGGTGCGTGCAGTCGGCGCACAAAGCACATTGGCGCAGATCATCGCAATGGTGCAAGACGCCCAGGCCGGCAAGGCACCGGTGCAGCGCTTGGTGGACAAGGTAGCGGCGGTGTTTGTGCCGGTGGTGCTGGTGATCGCCGCGATCACGCTGGGGGCCTGGCTGTGGAGCGGTGCGTCGGTGACCGATGCGCTGCTGAACGCGGTGGCGGTGCTGGTGATTGCCTGCCCCTGTGCGCTCGGTCTGGCCACACCGACCGCCATCATGGCCGGTACCGGTGTTGCTGCACAACATGGCATTCTGATCAAAGACGTGACGGCGCTTGAGATAGCGCACCGTGTCGACACGGTGGCGTTTGACAAAACCGGCACCCTCACCGAAGGCCGGCCACGGCTGCTGAGCATTGAAGCGGCACCCGGCGTGGACGAAGACGCCGCATTGCGCGCTGCCGCTGCCTTGCAAGCGCACAGCGAACACCCGCTGGCGCGCGCGGTTGTGGACCTGGCGCGCGAACGCAGCGGCGGCGCCGTGCCCGATGCGGCGGAAAACGTGCAGGCGGTATCGGGGCGTGGCAGCCAGGGCTCTGTGCAGGGCGCGCGGCTGGTGCTGGGCAGCCAGCGCTGGATGGGCGAAATGGGTGTGGATCTGGGCCCGTTGGCCGCGCTGGTGCAGGCACGGCAGGCCCAGGGCAACACCGTCTCGCTCCTGGCCAGCCAGGCAAATGAGAATGCTGCCTGGACGCTGCTTGCCTTGCTGGCGTTTGGCGACGAACCCAAGGCCGGCGCGCGTGAGGCGTTGGCGCATCTGCGAGCCCAGGGAATGCGGCTGTTCATGGTCTCAGGTGATAACCGTGGTGCGGCCGACGCGATGGCACGCCGTCTCGGGTTGAACCCCGATGCGGGTGAGGTGATCGCAGAGGTGCTGCCGAGAGACAAGGCTGTCGTGGTGGCGCAGTTGCAGGTGGGTGGTTTTCAAGCCGATGCGCTGCGGTCATCGCCCAGCACAATGGGGGATGTCGGAAGTAAGCGCTTACACACTGTGGCCATGGTGGGAGACGGCGTGAACGATGCGCCAGCGCTGGCGGCGGCTGATGTCGGGCTGGCGATGGGTGCGATGGACGGCGGCGCCGGCGGCTCTGACGTGGCGATGCACGCAGCCGGCATCACCCTGCTGCGCGGCGACCCGGCGCTGGTGGCCGCGGCGCTGGACATCTCGCACAAAACGGTGCGAAAAATCCGCCAGAATCTGTTTTGGGCCTTTGCCTACAACGCCGCTGGCATTCCGCTGGCAGCGCTGGGTTACCTGAGCCCAGTGCTCGCAGGCGTAGCGATGGCATTGAGTTCGGTCAGTGTTGTGAGCAACGCGCTGCTGCTCAAGCGGTGGAGGCCGCCTTCGGAAAAATGAGAAGCTTTTCGCTTGGTGGGTATCAAGGCCTGCTGCTGGCTCCTTCGTGGCCAAGCCGCTGAAGCATGCTGAACAAGAGTGCCTTTCCGATGTTGCGCGCGGGGCTTTTCTACCTCGACGAATTTCTCTAACCCCTGCTCCATCCCGAAGAAACCAAGCTGCTGTTTTCACATGTGGCCAAAGCAGCGGCGCCTGAGACGGCCGAGGTGATCGTCATGTTTGGCCGCCACCATCACACCGGCGAGAGCCGGCGTACGGCCTTGAGCACCTGTTGATGGCCTGACAGTACCTGGGTCAGCGTTACCGTGCGGCGTTCGAGATCGCGGTCAGGGTCCATGTGCGCTTTTACCTGGAGCAGACGCGCCAGGAAAAAACACAAAATTTGTCGGTCACCAAGCGATGGCTGTCAGACGTCGACTGGCACACATTCAGCGCCACTTTCGCCACCAAAAAAAGCCCGCTGAGCACCCGTGTGCTGTGCGTTCCGCTGTTCGACCGGCTGTGTTCCTGCACCGTGGTGCTGGCACGCTTGCCGGCTGGCGTGAGCAGCCAAATTGGCGAGAGCTGGATCAAAAGGCTTGATCTGGTTGGAAATGGTGTGCTTGGCCATGGCCACACGGGCGTTCGCCGCGGGCCAGCACGATGCCCGTCGCACAGGCTGGGTTTAACGCAGCGCGGGGAACAGCTTGACCAGCCCCGTGGCCATCACTCGACCGATAGCGCGACCCTTATCAGCCCCATGAGCCGGGTCATCACGTTGATGCCGGTCCGGCCTAGAAAGCACGCAATCGGCTCGGCCAATGTGAAACAGACAGCGGTGGCCAGTGCAATCACCACGCTGTAACCCACCAGTGCAGCATGCGGAAAAATGGTTTGGGCTTGGTTGGCGTAAATCACCACGGTGGACATGGTGGTTGGCCAGGTGAGCAACGGGATGGTAAGCGGCACCACGGCAATCGAGGCGCGAGCCGAAGCGTCTTTCACCTCACCCTGCGCGACCTTGGATTCGGCGGGCTGTGCGCTGATCATCGACAGGGCCGCAGTGAGCAGCAGCAAGCCACCACCCACATGAAAGCTGGCCAGCGAAATGCCGAAGAATTCGAGAATTTGCAGGCCGATGAGCGCACAGATAGCAATTACCTCAAACGCGCTAAAGGCCGCCACCCGCACGGTGTGCTGTCGCTGCTTGGCGTGTTGCTTTGCGAGGAGCTGCCCGATGGGGTGCACGGGCTGCTGGTGGAGATACAGCACCAGCGGTTCAACCTGGGCGGCGAGCTGTCCATCGCCGGCTTTGAGTTGCTCAAACCCAAAGCGGTTGCCGCGTTGCACGAGGCGCTGGAAGAACACAACAAAACCTTGCCACGGCTGAAAGAATTCATCTTGCCAGCCGGTACCCGCGCTGCCAGCATTGCGCATGTGTGCCGCACGGTGGCGCGCTCGGCCGAGCGGGCCGTGGTTGCGTTGCGCAACGAGAAAGCGATCAAGGACGCGCCGCGCCGGTACCTCAACTGCCTGAGCGATCTGGTGTTTGTGCTGTCTCGCGTGCTCAACCGCATGCACGCTGGCGACGATGTGTATGGGAAGAGCGCGCGCCTGGCCGCTCCGCAGGACGGCGCAGTGTGATGCGCTTGGCTGGCGTTTTGCTGGCCAGCCTTGGGGCACTGCCGGTTGGCGCCGCCAAGCCGGCGAAGCATGGCACGGTGGCATCGCCAGCCACGGGCGCTGTCACGCTGGTGTGCGAGGCGGTCTACCTGCCCACCCGCGCCACTTGGGTGCGCGCCGTCACCGTGGCCCACGACCTGTGACGCGTCCGCGAGGTGACGATCGACGGCCAGGTGGTCTCCAGCTTTGCGATTCAAGACACGCTGATTCCTACCGCGCTGGACAACAAGCGCATCCAGGTGGACGTGGCAGCCCAGCGCTGGAGCAGCGACTTCCGAGGTTTTGCTTCGGCGCAGGGACGCTGCGAGCGGGTGGTGTAGAGCGCCTGTTCGGGCGCGCTTAGATGGGCTGACTCAATAACCGACGGCTTGGCCGTCCCGGCGCGAATCGCTGGCGGCAACATAACCGTCGGCCATGTCGTCGGTCAGGCGCCAGATGAACTGGCCGCTGCCGAAGTCCATGTAGTTGTCGGCGGTTGGGGTGAACTGGTGCCCCAGGTTTTTGAGGCCATCGACCAACTCGCGCGACATGGTGGACTCGAAGTCAACGTTCAGGCCGTCGCCCACTTTCCAGCGCGGTGCGTCGCAGGCGGCCTGTGGCTGCTGCTTGTGAACCAACATGCGCACCAGTGTTTGCAAGTGCCCTTGCGGCTGCATGTTGCCGCCCATCACGCCAAAGCCCATCTGCGGCTTGCCATCTTTGGTGAGGAAGCCAGGAATGATGGTGTGGAACGGGCGTTTGCCTGGCGCCACTTGGTTGGGGTGACCGTCTTGAAGGGTGAAAGCGTTGCCTCGGTTTTGCAAACTGACGCCGGTGCTCGGCACCACGATGCCGCTGCCAAAGCCCATGTAGTTGGACTGGATGAAGCTGATCATGTGCCCTTGCTCGTCGGCTGCTGTGAGGTAGATGGTGCCGCCCTTGGGTGGTGTGCCATGGACAAAGGTGCCAGCGCGATCGGTGCGGATGAGCTTGGCCCGCTCGCTCAGGTACCCGTCGCTCAGCAGGTCGGCTGCGCTCACGTCGGTCATGTGGCGCGCGTCAGCCACCCAGCGGTAGGTGTCGGCAAAGGCCAGCTTCATGGCTTCGATTTGCAGGTGCTGCGACTCGACGCTGTCCACTGGCATGCTGCCCAGGTCCATCTTGTCGAGCATGCCGAGGGCCATCAGGGTGGCAATGCCTTGGCCGTTGGGTGGAATCTCGTGAAGGGTGTGGCCGGCAAAATTCTTTTGAATGGGGGTCACCCACTCGGGGGCGTAGGCCGCCAGGTCGGCCAATGTCATGCTGCCACCATGGGCCGCAGCGTGCGCCACCAGCGCCTCTGCTATTTCGCCGCGGTAGAAGGACTCGCCCTTGCTGTCAGCGATCTTGCGCAGGGTGGCGCCTGCCTCGGCAAACACGAAGCGTTCACCCGGCAGTGGCGCGCGCCCGCGGGGCAGAAAAGCCTCGGCAAAACCCGGCTGGTTCTGGAGTACGGGCACCTGGCGTGCCCACTTGTCGGCCACGATCACCGCCACGCCATGGCCCCGCTCGGCCAGCTCAATGGCGGGCTCCATGAGGTCGGCAAAAGGCAATTTTCCGAAGCGCTCCGAAAGCGCAACCCAACCGGCCACCGCGCCTGGCGTGGTGACCGTGTCCCAGCCCCGCTGGGGCATGGTGTCGCCGTGCTTCTTGCGAAGGGACTCGGGTGTCCAGGCCGCTGGTGCCACACCCGACGAGTTCAGGCCATGGAGCTGCTGGCCGTCCCACAGAATCGCGAAGTTGTCACTCCCCAGGCCGTTGGAGACAGGCTCGACGATGGTCAGCGCAGCGGCTGCGGCGATGGCCGCATCAATCGCGTTACCGCCTTTGTGCAGCATGCGAAGACCCGCCTGCGATGCCAGTGGGTGAGAGGTGGCCACCACGTTGCGGGCCATCAGTGGACTGCGAACGGTGGGGTAAGGATTGGTCCAGTTGAAGTTCATGCTGTCTCTTGTGGTGAAAAAAGAAAAAGGGTGCTACCGATGGCGCGGGTCGAGGGCGTCGCGCAGACCGTCGCCCAGCAGGTTGAAGGCCAGCACCAGCGCAAAGATGGCAATGCCGGGCCAAATCGCCATCCAGGGGGCGTTGTCCATGAAGTTCTTGGCGGTGTTGAGCATGCTGCCCCAACTCGGATCGGGCGGCTGCTGACCCAAGCCCAGGAAGGACAGGCTGGCCTCGGCAATGATGGCGCTGGCAATCGTCAGCGTGGACTGCACGATGACCGGCGCTGTGATGTTGGGCAGGATGTGAAAGGTGGCGATGCGCAAGGGCGAGCAGCCCACGGCTCGCGCGGCCTCAATGTAGTCCTCCACCTGGATGGTGAGTACCTGGGCCCGCGTCAGGCGCACAAAAACAGGCGTCGCCGAGACGCCGATGGCGATCATGGCGTTGCTCAGACTGGGGCCCAGAAAGGCCGCCAGCGCGATGGCCAGAATCAGGAAAGGGCAGGCCAAGAAAGCGTCGGTGATGCGTGAAATCACCGCGTCAACAAGGCCGCCAAAAAAGCCCGCCACCATGCCAATGGCCACACCCAGCACCAGTGCGATGGTGACCGACACCACGCCCGCCAGCAGCGAAGCCCGCGTGCCCCAGACCACCCGCGAAAAAACATCGCGGCCGAGCTCGTCGGTACCGAACCAAGACATGCTGGTCGGCGCCTTGCGGATGGCGCTCCAGTTCGCGGCAATCGGGTCGTGGGTGGCGATCCAGGGGGCCAGCACGGCCATGGCCACGAAGCCTAAAACCACCAACAAGCCAAACATGCCGATGCGGTTACGGCGCAGCTTTCGCCAAGCCCGCAGCCAAGGGCCGGCTTCGGCGACCGATGCCCCAGGAACAGAGATCGAGGTGCTCATGGGTTCAGTGTCGCAGGCGCGGGTTGAAGACAAAGTAGGCCATATCCGCCAACAAATTGAGCAAGATGTAAGCAGTGGCGGTGACCAGCACAACACCCTGGACGACGGCGTAGTCGCGGTTGAACACAGCGTCAATGATGAGCTTGCCGAAGCCGGGGATGGTGAACACCTGCTCGGTCAGCACCGCGCCCGAGAGCAAGGTGCCCAACTCCAGCGCGGCCAGCGTGATGACGGGTGTGAGAGCGTTGCGCAGGGCATGCTTGCCCACCACCACCCGCTCGCGCAGCCCCTTGGCCCGGGCGGTGCGCACGTAATCGGTGGCCAGCACCTGCAGCATGGAGCTGCGGGTGTGGCGCATCAAGACAGCGGCAATGCCGGTGCCCAGCACAACGGCTGGCATGATCATGGCGGCCAGGTTGGCCCCCAGGTTCTCAAACGGACTGACGTAGCCCGAGGCGGGCAACCACCCCAACTCAACCGAGAAAAAAAGAATCATCAGGATGCCGAGCCAAAAGTTGGGCATCGACAGACCGGCTAGGCCAAGCACAGTGGCACTGTGGTCCCACACACTGCCGCGTTTGACCGCCGAAACAATGCCAGCCGGGATGCTGATCAGCAGCGCAATCAGCATGCTCATGAAGGCCAGTTGCACAGTGACAGGCAATTTTTGCAAGATCAGCTCCAGCACCGGTTGCCCGGTGCGTGCCGATTCACCCAAATCGCCTTGCAGCACGCCGCCAATCCAATACCCATACTGGACCGGTAGCGGCTTGTCGAGGTGCATCTTCTCGCGCAGCTGCGCAATCAGCTCGGGGTTTTGGTCTTCACCCGCCAGAATCTGCGCCGGATCGCCCGGCAGCAGCTGCTGCAGGGCGAAGATGAGCATGGACACGAACACCAGTGTGGGCAACACAGTGACCAGCCGGCGAATGAAGAATGCAAACATCGTTCGAACCTGCGGTGGTGGCGCTTGGGGAATCAGTTCAACTTCAGGCCGGCAAAACGCAGCAAACCATCCGGCACTTCGCGCACGCCCGTCAACTTTGCGTTGTAGGCCCACAGCCAGTTGCGGTGGTAGAGGTACAAGACGGGCTTGTCGTTCTGAGCGAACTTGTTGACCTGCTCATAGGCCTTCATGCGATCGGCAACCGTCTGTTTGCTGCGGGCTTCGTTGAGCAGCGCATCAACCTCGGGCTTGCAATAGCCCGAGTAGTTCAGCGGCTGCTTGCAGGCCATGAAGCTGTAGATGTTGCCGTCTGGGTCGGCGCGGCCGCTCCAGGCCAGCAGATAGGCGTCGAAGTCGCCCTTGTCGGCCAGGTTGAGTGATGTGGCGAACTCCGTTGACTCAATCTTGACGTCAAAGCCGGCTTCTTTGGCCATGGCCTGCACCACCTGCGCGATCTTTTGCGCGTCCGACGTGGTGGGTGTCATCAACGTGAAGCTCGGATTGGGGACGCCCGCCTCTTTCAGCAAAGCTTTGGCCTTGGCGATGTCGCGCTTGGGCACCGGATTGCTCTTGGTGTAGAAGCTGCTCGATGGCGGGACCCACTGGTTGCCTGGCGTTGCCTCGCCGTCCATCACCACCTGCACAATGCCTTGGCGGTCCAGCGACAGCTCGAACGCTTCGCGCACGCGAGCGTCGCGGCCCAGCGGGTTGGCCTGCGCCCTGTCGCTTTTGCCAAGGTTGATGGTGATGCCTTGGTAGCCGATTTCGGTGATCTTGCTGACCTTGAAGCTGGGTTCGGTTGCCAGCTTGGCGATGTCGCTCGACGCCACGCGTTCGATGAAGTCGAGCTGACCCGAGCGCAGGTTGGCCAGGCGCACGGTGGCGTCCGGAATGGGGGTGTAGACAACGCGGTCGAAATGGATCGCGGCCTTGTTCCAATAGCCCGCGTACTTCTCGAACACGATGCGGTCTTGCGCCACACGCTCGACGAACTTGAACGGGCCCGAGCAAACCGGTGCACTGGCAAAGTTGGTGCTGTTTTGCGCCGCCTTGGGTGACACCATCATGCCGGCGCGGTCGGCCAGCGAGGCCAGCAAGGGCGTGAAGGGGGCGCTCAGGTTGAGGCGCACGGTGGTCGGGTCGATCACGTCCACGCTGGTGACTGGGCGCAGCTCGCCGCTGCGGTTGGAGCCCTGCATCGTCTTGTGGCGCTCGATGTTGAACTTGACAGCGGCGGCGTCAAACTTTTCACCGTCGTGGAAGGTGACATCGCTGCGCAGCTTCATCGTCAGTGCTTTGCCGTCGGCCGACCATTGGTAACTGGTGGCGAGTTGGGGCACGTAGTTGAGCTTTTCATCAACGTCGATCAGCTTGTCGCACAGCGCCGAGAACACGATGCGGCCAACAAAGGTGCGCGCCAGCGTGGGGTCCAGCATGTCGGGATCTTCGGCCAGGCCAATACGCAGCGTTTGCGCTTGGCCAACCAGCGGAATCAACGACAAAAGTACAGCGCCAGCGAGCGCCCGGGTACGAGGTTTCATGTTTCGATCTCTTAAGGGTTGAACAAGGTCAAGGAACAGATCAGCCCAAGCGGGCTGGCGGGGTGGAAAACGCGGCTTGCAGTCGCTCGATGCGCTGCCGAGATGCACTGGGCGCAGACGGCGCAGCGGTTGTCGCGGGTTGCGCGCTCAGCGGGAAGTGACAGGCCACCGCGTGGTGCTTATCGCCGATGAGCGCTGGAGTCTGCTGGGCGCAGATCGCTTGGGCGTAGGCGCAGCGCGGGTGCAAATGGCAGCCACTGGGTGGGTGGACCGGGCTGGGCACATCGCCGCCCAACAGCTTGCGCTCGGTCCTGAGCCCTGGCGACGGGAGCGGAATGGCCTGCAGCAAGGCCTCGGTGTAGGGGTGGCGCGGCGCGGCAAAAACCTGGTGCTTGTCACCAATTTCCACCACTCTGCCCAGGTACATCACCGCCACCCGGGTGGCGATGTGTTTGACCACCGCGAGGTCGTGCGCAATGAACAGGTAAGACAGACCCAGCTGGCGCTGCAGGTCCTGCAGCAGGTTGATCACCTGGGCTTGCACCGAGACATCCAGTGCCGAGACCGCCTCGTCGCAGACGATGAGCTTGGGCTCCACCGCTAGCGCGCGGGCGATGCCGATGCGCTGGCGCTGGCCACCTGAGAACTCGTGCGGGTAGCGCTGCGCAAATTGGGGACGCAAACCCACCAGGTTCAGCAGTTCGGCCACCCGTTCGGTCTCTCGGCCTTGGTGCAGTCCATGAACCTTGAGCGGCTCGGCCAAGGTCTGGGCGATCGTCATGCGCGGGTTCAACGACGCGTAGGGGTCTTGAAAAATCAGCTGCAGGTCACGCCGCTTGGCCCGCATGGCGCTGCTGTCCAACGCCATCAGGTCGGCGCTTTCCATTTGCAAGGCGCCGGTGGTGGGTTCAATCAGGCGCAGCAACAGCCGACCCAAGGTGGACTTGCCACAACCCGACTCACCCACCACGCCCAAGGTCTCGCCCACATGCAGGGTGATGTCCACGCCATCGACCGCGCGCACATAACCGCTCACGCGGTTCAGCAGACCCCGGCGGATGGGAAAGTGTTTGACAAGGCCCGTGGCCTGCATCAGCACAACAGGTGTGTCGCTCATGCGGATACCCCAGCAGTCATGCTTGGGACATCTGCCAGCAGCTGGTTAGGGTCAAGTGGCGCTTTAAAGCAGGCCGACGCATGGCCGTTGCCCAGGTCGCGCAAGGGCGGTTGGCTGGCGCGGCAGGCCCGATCGGCAAACGGGCAGCGATCGGCGAAGGCGCAGCCAGTGGGGCGCTGGTTGGGCGGTGGAACCTGGCCTTCGATGGAAGCCAGGCGCTCGCGCTCTACATCAAGCCGGGGAACCGCGCCCAGCAGGCCCACGGTGTAAGGGTGATGCGGTTGCTCGAACAAGGCCGCCACGGGGGCCCGCTCGACAATGCGTCCGGCGTACATCACCACCACCTCGTTGGCCACTTCGGCCACAACGCCCAGGTCGTGCGTGATGAGTACGATGGCGGTGCCGGTCTCTTGCTGCAACGTGCGCATGAGATCGAGGATCTGGGCCTGGATGGTCACGTCCAGCGCTGTGGTGGGCTCGTCGGCAATCAGCAGGCGCGGGTCGCAGGCCAGCGCCATGGCGATCATTACCCGCTGGCGCATGCCGCCGCTGAGTTTGTGTGGGTACTCGTCAAGCCGCTGCTCAGGCGCAGGAATGCGAACCTTGCGCAGCATGTCGATCGCCCGCTCGCGGGCCTGGGCATTCGACAAGCCACGGTGGCGGATCAGCCCTTCCATGATCTGGTCGCCCACCGTGAAGGCTGGGTTGAGCGAGGTCATGGGTTCTTGGAAGATCATGGCCATGCCATTGCCGCGCAGGTCTTGCATCTCACGCTCAGGCATGCCCACCAGCTCACGGCCTTCGAATCGGATGGAGCCAGCGGCGATGCGGCCGTGCGGTTTGGGCAACAGCCCCATGACCGACAACGAGCTCACGCTTTTCCCGCAGCCCGACTCGCCAACGATGGCCAGCGTCTGCCCGGCGCTGACGCTGAAGCCCACGTCTTCCAACACAGCCACATCGCCGTCGTCGCCAGTGAATATGGTCCGCAGACCGCTGACTTCCAGCAAAGCGCTCATGCCGCTGCCTGGCCTGACGCCCGCCGCTGGGCTTGAAACTGTTCGATGTGCGCCTCGATCAACGAACGCTCGATCGTGCCCGATGTGCGTCCCCGCCCAGGCAGGCACTCAGCAAACGGGAAAAAGCGCTCTTGGCTTTTCTCGTATAAGCGGCGCAACTCGATGAAGGGCTCGGGGTGGTCGTCCACGCGCAGGTCCAACGAGAGGTAGTCTTCGTCGCGGTGGATTCGCAAGGCGGCCGATTGTTTGCCCCGCTTGTCGCCGCCTTCGGCCTCACCGGCGTCCAGCGCCGCCAGCAGGCGCCTGGCCATGGGCTGGCCAGCTGTGGCCAGATAGGCCTCAGCGCTGGCTTGCACCACACGCGGTCCTGCAAGCATGTTGCCCGCCACACTCAGGCCGTCGAGCACCAGGTGTCCGCACCAGTCAACACAGGCCGAACCGGTGTGCGCAGCGCCAAGCCCGTTGGCTGGCAGCAGGTGCACCTGCCGTTGGTCACGCCCCTCGTCAGCGGCCACCAGCATAGCGATGGCCGCTGCAGCGCTGTAGCCGCGGGCCATGGATTCGATGCCGGCGGGGCCATAAAGTGGGTTCATCAGCGCCTGTGTGGACAGCGCGCCTACACCGCGTTGGCTGTGCACACACAGCGAGCCAACAGCAAAAAATCGGCTGGCAATGGCCACGCCAAAGTGACCGCTTTCGTCACGGGCCAGGATCGACCAGGTCATAAGAATGTCTTTCGTGAAACACGATTCAAGCGTTGCATGGGAATGTCTTTAGCTGCGCAGCCCGCCCAAGCGCCCAAGTCGGGCAGAGCGCTGTGCGTTTGTTGTGAGCTTGCGTGGGGGTGTTTGACGGTCACGATCTGGGGTGAGCAAAGCGCTGAAAAGCGCGAGCGTATTCACAACAGCCATTTGTTGAGTCACCCATGCAATTATGCAAACACCGTGCCAGCGGCGCTGCCTCTCAGGCCTTTGATCTTCAGGTTAATTCTTAAAAGGCTCGATTTTTTTGCAAGGCATACCGACAGGTATAACACCATTGCTTTCAAAAATTTCCATGCCAAGGGGAAAGCTTTTGGTCATATCGCTGTCGTTTGTCATTTGCTGACAACACATTCGCTTGCTCGAAGACGCTGAGGGTTGTCGGAAAAAGCGATTGGGGCTTGCACCAATCCGGTGCATTGTGCACCAGCATGGCTCAAGCTCGAACCGCCTTGGGTGCTTGAAGGCATGGCTGGACAACATGTCGATGGCACTTCAGCGCTCAGCCTCGGCGAACTTGTGGGTATGGACATGGGGATGCTCGCTGATCGCTTGGCGTCCTGCCGGTCTGTGCTCTCTTGGTCGCTGTGTGGTGCCAGCAGCACGTCTTTTCTTTTGGCGAGATGCACAGCCGCTCTCTGGCTGGCGCTTAACCGGCTGCTCAATTCATAAACCCCACCCTATCCCCCCCTTTTTTCCCCGTGTGGCCACCGTTGGCGCTGGTGCCGTCGGCGGCTGGCTTGGCGTGCACCTGGCGCGCGCGGGTTGCGAGGTGAGCGCGCTGGCCACGCTGCTGCAACAGGCTGGCTTCAACGCCAGCGTGTCACCGCAGATTCAGAAAGACATTTGGTACGAGCTCTGGGGCAACATGACGGTCAACCCCATTGGCGCGTTCACTGGTGCCACCACTGACGCCACCACCGACCGGATTCTGGGCGACCAGATGGTGCGCGGATTTGTGTCGGCTGCGATGCTGGAGGCCAAGGCCATTGGTGAGCGCTTGGGCATCCCCATGGACCAGCAGCCTGAAGACCGCCACGCCGTCAGCCGCAAGCTCGGCGCCTTCAAGACCTCGACACTGCAAGACGTGACCGCGCGCAAACCTGTCGAGCTGGATGCGTTGGTGTTTTCGGTGCGCCTGCTCGGTCAGTTGAGCGGCGTGGCGACCCGGTTCACAGATGCGTTGCTGAGGCTCAGCCGCTTGCAGGCACAGACGCTGGGGCTGTACCCGGGTCAATTCAGCCGGCCAGCGCGGGAAACAGCTGAGTCAAGCCGTTGGCCATCACCTCGACCGCGAGCGCGGCCAGTATCAGCCCCATGAGGCGGGTCATCACGTTGATGCCGGTCTGGCCCAAAAATCGCGCGATCGGCTCGGCCAGGGTGAAACATACCGCTGTCGCGACCGCGATCACCACGCCGTAGCCCACCAGTGCCGCGTGTTGCAGCAGCGTGGCGGCCTGGTCGGCGTAAATCACCACGGTGGACATGGTGGCTGGCCCGGTCAGCAGCGGAATGGTGAGTGGCACCACCGCGATCGAGGCGCGGGCTGACGCGTCATCCACTTCACCTTGAGTCACCTTGGCTTCGGCGGGCTGTGCATTGAGCATGGAGAGGGCGGCGGTGAGCAACAGCAAGCCGCCGCCCACCTGAAAGCTGGCCAGCGAAATACCAAAAAATCCGAGAATCTGCAGGCCGATGAGTGCGCAGGTGGCGATCACCGCAAAGGAGCTGAAGGCCGCCACCCACACCGTGCGTTGGCGCTGCTTGCGAGAGAAGCCCTGCGTGTAGTGAATGAAGAAGGGCACGATCGCCAGTGGGTTGACGATGGCCAGCAGGGTGACGAGGGGTTTGAGGTCCATCGTGTGGCGGTGTACTGGGTGGAGGGAAAACGTATTGCAACACGGCCACCCGCCCGGTGTTCAATGCGTTTGTGGCGAGCGCCGGCGAAACATGCCGTATCCCTCCATGCGCAAGACGTGTTCGCCGTGCTGGTTGGACATTTCCCACTGGGTGCGCAGCAGGCCCACATCTGGGCGTTTGCTCATGGGGCGCTTTTCCAGCACGGTTTGCCGCAGGCTCAGCGTGTCGTTTGGAAACACCGGTTTGAGCCAGCGAATGTTCTCCAGACCCGGCGAACCCAGGCTGGACGTCTGGTGCAAAAAGTTGGTCACCATCAGCCGCATCGCCAGACTGCAGGTGTGCCAGCCGCTGGCGCACAGCCCACCGAACACCGATGCCTTGCCGCCTTCCTCGCTCAGGTGGAACGGCTGTGGGTCGAACTGGGTTGCAAACGCCACAATTTCCTCAGCAGTGGGAGACAGGCTGCCCAAGTCGATCACCTGACCAACATCCAAGTCTTCCCACCAAATTTTGATGTGTGGACTTTGTTCGGGGGTGGTGGCGGTGGTCATGTTCAGCGTGCTCCAGAAACGTCCAAAAGACTCATGGTGGTGTAACTTGCGCCACTCGACAGCAGCCAGACGATGGCGTGTGCAACCTCGTCAGCGCTGCCACCACGCTGCATGGGCACAAGGTGTTGCAGGTCTTGCACGCGGTCGGGCAGACCGCCTGAGGCGTGGATTTCGGTGTCGATCAGGCCGGGGCGCACCGCGTTGACGCGGATGCCCTCAGCCGCCACTTCCTTGGCCAGTCCAAGGGTGAACGCGTCGATCGCGCCTTTGGCTGCGGCGTAGTCCAGGTATTGCGAGGGCGAACCCAAACGCGACGCTGCACTGGATACGTTCACGATCGCGCCACCGGTGCCGCCATGGCGCGTGCTCATGCGCCGCACCGCTTCGCGCGCGCAAAGCATCGAGCCGATCACATTGATATCGAACATGCGACGCCAGCGCGCCACACCCATTTCGTCCAAGCGCGCGCTCACGTCCACCACGCCGGCGTTGTTCACCAGCCCGGTCAAGGGGCCAAGTTCGGCGTCGATGCTGCGGAACATCGCCATCACCTGCGCCTCAACAGCCACATCGGCCTGCAACGCTATCGCGGCGCCACCAGCGGCGCGGATCGCGCGCACCACCTCATCGGCCGCCAGCGAGTTTGCGGTGTAGTTGACCGCAACCGCCCAGCCCGAGCGCGCAGCAAGGAGGGCGGTGGCTGCCCCAATGCCACGGCTGGCACCAGTGACCAGCAGCACACCGCCTTGGTTGGTTTGAAGCTTGGCATTTGGCTCGCTCATCACATGTCTCCTGTAAAAATAGGCCGCAGGGGTGGCAACCCCGGGCTGTTTTGGCCTGAACAATGCGTCTTCATTAAACCAACCCGCGAGCACCTCCATGCGTCACGCAGTCGACTACTACTTTGCCCCGCACAGCCCCTGGACCTACCTCGGACATGCACGCTTCGAGGCAATTCTTGCCAAGACCGGTGCCAGCGTTCGGCTGCTGCCGATCGACCTGGGGCAGGTGTTTCCGGTCTCCGGTGGGCTTGCGCTGCCTCAGCGCGCACCCCAACGCAGGGCCTACCGTTTGCTGGAGTTGGAGCGCTTTGGCAAGGTGCTGATGCTGCCGTTGGTGTTGCAGCCGCGCTTTTTTCCGGTGGACGCCCAGGCGGCGTCGCAGCTGATCGTGGTGGCTGAGCAGGTGCTGGGGGTGGCGGCTGCAATGCGGCTCACGGGCGCCATCGGAGCAGCGGTCTGGGCGCAGGAGCGCGACATCGCCGATGTCGCCACACTGGCGGCGCTGCTCGGTGAATGCGAGCTGGACGCGGGCCTGCTCGCGCAGTCGCAAAGCGCGCAGGCGCAAAGCCGCTACGCTCAAAACACCCAGGCTGCGATCAAGGAGGGCGTTTTTGGCGCGCCGAGCTACCTGGTCAACGGAGAGCTGTTCTGGGGCCAGGACCGACTCGACTTCGTCGAACGCCGCTTGACGGCATAGCCCGATCCCTCCCCTTTTTTCCGGAGACCCCATGAGCCACATCCTTGAACTCACCGCCGCCGATGGCGTCGTATGCCCCGCTTATGTGGCCGAGCCAGCGCAAAACCCCAAGGGTGGACTGGTGCTGCTGCAAGAAATTTTTGGCGTCAACAGCCACATCCGCGCGGTGGCCGACGTTTATGCCGCCGAGGGCTACCGGGTTGTGGTGCCCGCCACTTTTCACCGCGTCAAGCCGGGCGTGGAGCTGGGCTACACCGAAGCCGACATGGGCGAAGGCATTGGTTACAAAACAGCGGTGGACGCCTTGCCCGCGCCCGGCGTGATGCAAGACATCCAGGCGGCGATCGACGAGGCGGCGAACGGGGGCTTGGTGGGTATCGTCGGTTATTGCTGGGGTGGTCTGCTCACCTGGCGCGCCGCCTGCACGCTGAGCGGACTGTCGGTGGCTGTGCCTTATTACGGTGGCGGCATGACCGCCGGTGACGAGCTGACCCGCAAACCCCAGGTTCCGGTGCTTGCGCACTTCGGCGAAAAAGACCACTGGATATCGCTGGACAGCGTGGCGGCGTTCCGCGAGGCCCAGCCAGGCGTCGAGGTTCACGTTTACGCCGCCGACCACGGGTTCAATTGCGAACAGCGGGGCTCCTACGACGAAGCCGCCGCAACGCTGGCACGCCAGCGCACCCTGGCGTTTCTGGCGCAACACCTGGGCTGAGTGAGGAGCCGCTGGCTGCTTGGCTGGGCAATGCTGCCGGCGCTCCGGGTTGCTCAAGCTGGGTGGGTTGACATCTATTGCAGCACGCTGTTTGGCACCCGCTTGCGGGCGTGAGACCCATGGGCTGCCGGTGACCCCCGCCAGACCAGGCGCCAAGCGCTGGGCTACAGCTTGATCGAACCGAACGAAATGAGGCAGGCGTTTGCCAATGGGTTGGCACCAGCCGATTTTTTGAGTGCGATGAGCGAGCGCTAGCCAAAAGCATCCAAGCAGCAAGCGGACAACCGGGCGCAGATGGCGCTCGCCGATCCGCCCAGCCACCCGATCCATCTGCTACCGCGGGCGGTCCGGTTCCTGTTGTCGGCGCTCGCGCTGTCGCTTGGCGTCGCTGTCTCGCGGGGCATCACCCGCTTTTCTTGCGGCTTCCTGTTGCCGCTTGTGCGCGACGACCTGGGCTGGAGCTTCACCCTGGCCGGGGCGATGAACAGCGCCAACCTGGTCGGCTATTTGAGCGGTGTGCTGGCCATGTCGTGATTGGTTCTGCGCTGTGCGCCGCCCTGTGTGCTGCACTTGGGCGATTGGTGCGCGCGCCAATGCTCATGGCCGCCAGTGTCTTTTTCACGGCGTCTGCGCCCTTGCTGGCGCAGCGGCTGCTAGCCGGCGTGCCCAGCGCCCTGGTATTCAGCCCGGCGGCCCAGTGGTTTGGTGGTGGATTGGTGGCGCCGCTACAGCCGCATCGCAGTGGGCTTTTTGCTCTGCCCGCACCACAGCGACACCGGTTTGGGCATCGTGTTATCCACCTTGGGTGTACCGCTGCTGCTGGGCTGGGCCGCCGAAGAGGCCCGCGGCTGGGCGCGGCCACGCTGTTGCCAGCCGTTACAGCTGCCTGGCCGCGGGTGGCTGTCTCGGGTTTGACATCTGGTGGCATGTCTCTATCGGTGGCGGTCTCCAGCACCGCGCTGGTGCGGCACAAGCTGCCGCCCGGCCAGTGGATGGCCGGTATTGGTGTCTTTACCGTGGCCTTCGCCGCCGGTCAGATCGTTGGCCCCACCGTGGTGGGCGTCACTGCCGATGGTGCAGGCAGCCTGGCGCGCGGCCTGGTGTTTTCTGCGGCGGCGCTGTGGTTGGTGGTGGCGCTGGACTGGTGGCAGCGGGCGCTGTGAGACGCAAGAGCCGATCCGGCTGGGTGGTTGACAGCTTGAGCCTGTGAGCCGTCGCATCAAGCACCAAGCATCACGCATCAACCCCACCTGTCACCCACCATGCGCACCACCCTCAGCATTGAAGACGACGTGCTCTTCGCCGCCAAAAACCTGGCACGGCGCGAGGGTCGCAGCCTTGGCGAGGTGATCTCTGATCTGGCCCGACAAGCCCTGCATGCGGCTGCGCCCGACGCAACGGCAAACCGTGCGCCCACTGTGCTGGACGATCAGCTGGCCAAGCTGGGCCTAACGCCCTACCGTGCGCCCGGGGTGGCCGTGGTCACGCAAGCTCAGCTGGATGCGTTGCGCGAAGCCGAAGGGTTGTGAGAGCACGACGAACCTCAGCACCGCCCGCAGCACCAGCGGTGAGCGAGGGATCCGGTCGCTACCTGGTTCCTGGGCCTGCCGTGCGCATCAGCCTGCTCGATGTGAATGTGCTGATCGCCCTGTGCGACGGGCGCCATGAACACCACCCGATTGCCGCGCAATGGTTTGTGGACAACGCTGGTGCTGGCTGGGCCAGTTGCCCGCTCACGCAAAACGGTGCCATCCGCAGCATGAGCACGCCTGCCTACCCGGGCGCGCGACCGGTGTCGCAGGTGTTGGCACAGGTCAAGACCCTCTGTGCCAGCGCCCACCACCACTTCTGGCCCGACGCGGTGAGCTTGACGGACGGGGCTATCCTCCACCCTCTGCATCTGTTGGGCCACCGCCAGTTGACCGACGCCTACCTGCTCGCGCTGGCGGCTTACAACGGCGGCCGGTTCGTCACGCTTGATGGCGCGATCGCGCTCCAGGCGGTTTATGGTGCGAATGCGGGTAATGTAGTGCGTCTGATCTAACGCGGTGCCGGTCATAAAACAGGCGTAAAACCGCGCCTGTTTTGCAAGGTGCAAGAGGGGTTTGCATTGGCCCATGTGTTGCGCGGGAGTTGGGTGTCCAGCCGCCGACAATGGACACCAAACCCCCACCCCAAAAGTGCTTTCCCTGTGTCTCTCCCACCGACCCGTTGTCCCCAGCCGATGGCTGATGTCGCCATCATTGGGGGCGGGCTGAGCGGGCTGTATGCAGCCCATCTTCTGACGCAGCAGGGGTTGCGTTACAGCCTGTTCGAAGCGCGGCCCGACACCGGCGGGCGCCTTCTTTCTCTCTCGGCCCAGGAGATGGCCAGCGCTGGCGAAGGTACCGGCATCTCCCGTGGGCCGACCGACCGATTTGACCTGGGCGCCACCTGGTTCTGGCCCGACCGGCAGCGACAGCTGGGCGCCCTGGTGTCAGGCCTTGGGCTGAAACCCTTTGCCCAGCCAGACGCAGGGGACTGGGTCCTTGAGCGTTCGCAGCGGGCGCCGCTGCAGCGGGTCAGGGGCTCGCCGACCTCAGCCCCTTCGATGCGGCTGGCTGGTGGTATGGCGTCGCTGGTGCAAGCGGTGCAGCAGCGGCTTGACAGCAGCTGCCTGCACCTGTCGCACCAGGTAACCGCTGTCACGCTGTGTGAGAACAGCGTGGCGGTGCAAACCCGGTTCAACAGTGTGTCCACCACCTGGCACGCCACGCGCTTGCTGCTCGCACTGCCGCCGCGACTCGCTGCCGAGTCGATTCGGTTTTTTCCAGCGCTCCCGCCCGACGTGTCTGGTGCCTGGCTCAACACACCGACCTGGATGGCCTCCCACGCCAAATACCTGGCTGTTTTCGACGAACCGTTCTGGCGCGCAGATGGACTGGCGGGGGCGGCTCAAAGTGCGGTCGGGCCGATGGTGGAGGTACAAGACGCGTCCAGCCCAAGCGGTCATGCGGCGCTCTTTGGCTTCATTGGTGTGCCGGCTCAGGCCAGGGCCGGTATTGATCACAGCGACATGCTGTCGGGCTGCCGAGCGCAGCTGGTTCGCCTGTTTGGCGAACGCGCCGCCCGGCCGGTTGCCGAGACGCTGCTCGACTGGGCACAAGAGCCCTTCACAGCAACCGCTCGCGACCAAGTCGCCTCGGGCCACGCCACCGCACCGGCGGCGAGCGTGGTTCGCGGCCCCTGGGAAAACCGCATTTTTGGAACCGCGAGTGAGTGGTCGCCTGAGTTCCCTGGCTACATCGCAGGGGCGGTTGATGCCGCCCAGCGTGCCGTGGATGCTGTGGTGCGCGCGCTGAGCGCGCAATCGGCGTCATCCTAGATTAGGTCCCAGCGGGTTGCCTCCCCGCGACATTCTGGAAAATCGCAGGGGTCAGGAACGCTGTTGTCGTGTGCTCTAAAACAGCTCGTGAATTGTCTGTATTTGTGTGGTGAGCACCTGACACCTCACCAATGCACCCACTGCGGCGAACGGTGGTGTGGGCGTGCCGCAGAACAGATGCAGAAACGGTGTCGGATGTGCAAAACGCGGGGGGAGGCCAGCGTGGCAACCCTTGGGCAGATGCACGGGGTTGCTTAATCCAGGACACTTATCTGTCCATATCACCAACCATTTGGAAGCCACCATGCGATTTCCCATCCGACTCTCTCCCCTTTTGCTCGCTGCCGCGTTCATCGTCAGCGTCACAGCGGCTCACGCCAACACCTTTCGCTGGGCACGCTCGGCGGATCTTTCGACCTGGGACATACACGCCCAAAACGTAGGCGTCAACAACACGCTGCATGCAGCGGTGTACGACACGCTGGTCGAGTACAACAGCGAGACATTCAAGCCAGAGCCATCGCTGGCCACCGATTGGAAGCGCATCAGCCCGACGCAGCTGCGCCTGAGCTTGCGCAAGGGTGTGACCTTCAGCGATGGCAGCTTGTTCACCGCAGACGACGCCAAGTTCTCGCTGGAGCGCGCCACAGCAAAGACCTCCAACTTCTCCGTTTATGCACAAGGCATCGACCGGGTGGAAAAAGTGGATGCCCACACCATTGACATCTATTCGGATGTGCCCAACCCGGTGCTGGTGAACCAGCTCACCGAGCTGCGCATCATGAGCAAGGCCTGGGCCGAAAAGCACAATTCGGTGGAGCCCAAAGACATCAAGACCAAGGACGAGCCTTTCTCCAACCGCAACGCGATGGGAACAGGTCCCTTCACCCTCAAATCCTGGGCGCCTGATCAACGCCTGGTGCTGGTTGCCAACCCGACCTGGTGGGGCAAGGGCAAGTACCCGCTGAACGTGACCGAGATCGTCTACACACCCATCAAGTCCAACGCCACGCGCACCGCCGCGTTGCTCTCGGGTGAGGTTGACTTCGTGATTGATCCCAGCCTGCAAGACCTGGCCAGGATTCGGCAGACATCTGGGCTGAAGGTGCTGCAAGGCGCCGAAAACCGCACCATTTTTCTGGGCATGGACCAGTTCAGAACCGAGTTGCCCGGCTCCAACATCAAGGGTGAGAACCCCTTGAAAGATGTCCGTGTGCGCAAAGCGCTGTACCAAGCGATCGACATCAACACCATCCAGCGCGTGGTCTTGCTTGGTCTGGCGCAACCCACCGGTGCGCTGATAGCGCGCCAGGTCAACGGCTGGACACCCAAGGCGGACATCCGCTGGCCCCACGATCCGGCTGCCGCCCAAAAACTGCTGACCGAGGCCGGCTATCCGCAAGGGTTTGAGGTGGACTTTGCGTGCAGTGCTGGGCGTTACGTCAACGACGAGCAGCTGTGCCAGGCCATCACCATTCAATGGGCCAAGGTGGGCGTGAAAGCCAAGCTCCGGACGATGCCGTTTTCCATCTACTTCCCCATGATCCAGCGTCACGAAGCCAGCATCTACCTGCTGGGCTGGGGCGTGCCCACCTTCGACGCCTTTTACTCCCTGCAGTCGCTGATCCGCTCGCCGGGCGCTGGCGGTGACGGCAACTTCAACCTGGGGCGCTATTCCAACCCGCAGCAAGACGAACTGATTGAGCGCATCAAGAAAGAAACCGATGCCAAAACCCGCAACCAACTGATCGAAAAGGTTTTGGTGCGGGACCATGAATTCATTTCGCACATCCCGCTGTACAACCAGGTCGGTGCCTGGGCTGCCACCACCAAGGTGAACTTGACCCACCGCGCTGACAACCAGATCGATTGGCGCTCACTCAGATTGAACTAAGCCACGGATGAGTGGGTCATTAAAGCCGATCCGCCGCAACAGCGGTATATCTGTTCGAGTGCCAGATACCGGCCCTAAGCCAGGTCGCTTTCTCGCATTGGGCCGTGTGTGCGCACGCTGACACAGGGCGGCGGTGGCTGCACCAAACCCGGCTCAACCGCCAGCTTTTTGCCGCTTTGCTGGCAACACGGTTTGGGCTTGCTTTCTGTTTTTTCAAGGATTTCTTCATGGCTATGGGTCAATTTGCTTACGCGAACAACAGCAACCGCTTCCTCGCCTGCGAGCCGCTGGCCGACCAGCCTTTTGCCATCTGTGGCGTGCCTTTTGATGGTGTGGTGACAAACCGGCCCGGCGCGCGCTTTGGGCCACAGGCGATTCGTGCGGCCAGTTTGATGCTGTGTGATGGCATCCACCCGGTGTTCGATGTGTCGCCGCTGGCGCATCTGGGCGATGCGCTGGATATGCGCCTGCCCAACGCCTCACCGCTGTCCGAGTTGCGCCGGCACATCGAGGCGCATGCGGCGGCGCTGATGGCGAAACACCACGCGGTGTTTCTGGGTGGCGACCACTCGGTCACGCTCTCTTTGCTGCGCGCTGCTCAGGCGCGTTTCGGTGGTGGCGAGCCGTTGGCGCTGGTGCATTTCGATGCCCATTGCGACACCTGGCAAGACCATTTCGGTGAGCCTTCTGGCCATGGCACCTGGACCTACGAGGCACTGCAAGAAGGCCTGGTGAGCGCGGCGCACACGGTGCAAATCGGCATTCGCTCCAGCGGCGAGCGCTCGGCGCGCGAGTATGTGGCAGACCAGGGCGGGCAGATCTTCACCGCGCGCGCCCTTCGCGGACTCGATGGTGCCGGGCTGCAACCGGCGATCAACGCGATTCGCGCCCGTATCGGGCAGCGAGCGTGTTATCTCACGCTCGACATCGATTGCCTGGACCCAGCCTTTGCGCCCGGCACCGGCACGCCCGAGCCCGGCGGCATGACCAGCTCGCAGGTGCTGACCTTTGTTGAGTCGCTGGCCGATCTGAACTTCGTCGGCATGGATTGTGTGGAGGTGGCGCCCGCTTACGACCACGCCGAGCTCACCAGCAACGCCGCTGCCAGCTTCGTCTGGACCTACCTGAGCGGCCAGGTGGCCAAGCGCGCCGGGCGCCTGCCTGCGCCGGGAGTCTGATCATGCTGGGCACCGCCTTGCTGGGCTCCGATACCCAGCTCAATCAAAGCAGTTATTACGAGGCCAGCGTAAGCCGGCCGGTGCCCGAGCCACCGCTGCACGGTTCGGTGCAGGCCGACGTGGTGGTGGTGGGCGGTGGCTTTGCTGGCCTCTCGGCTGCGCTGGAGCTGGCGCAGCGCGGCTTGAGCGTGGTGCTGCTGGAGGCGGACCGCGTGGGCAGTGGCGCCAGCGGGCGCAACGGCGGCCAGGCCATCGTGGGCTATGCCAGTGGCCAGGGGCCGTTTGACGAGCAGCTGGGCGCGGAGCGATCGCAGCAGGCCTGGGACATGTCGGTGCAGGCGGTGAATTTGATAGAGCAACGCATCACCGCCCACAGCATCGATTGCGACTGGCAGCGTGGCTACACCTACGTGGCCGATTCGCGCCACAAGGCCGATGCGCTGCGCGCCGACTTCGACGACCACCAGCGGCGCGGCGTGGCGGGCGAGTGGGCCGAGGGCGCCGAGGTGTCGCGGCTGATTGGCAGCGCGCGCTACCTGGCGGCGTTTCACGAGAAAACCTCTGGCCACCTGCACCCGTTGAAATACGCGCTGGGCCTGGCGCGCGCGGGACAAGTCGCCGGGGTACGGATCTTCGAGGGCTCGCCTGTGGTGGGTTTGCGGCGCGGCACGTCGTTGGTGGCGGTGACGGCGGGTGGTCAGGTGACAGCGCGCTTTGGCGTGCTGGCGGGCAACGCGACGCTGCCCGAATACGGGCCGCAGGTGGCGCCCGAGATCGCGCCGCGCATCATGCCGGTGGGCACCTACATGGTGGGCACTGCACCGCTGGACCCGGCGCTGTGCGCGCGCCTTATCCCGCACCACGCGGCGGTGTGCGACAACAATTTCGTGCTCGATTATTTCCGCTTCAGCGCCGACCACCGCATGCTGTTTGGCGGCCAGGTGAGCTACACCACGCGCACACCCAAGAACCTCAAGGCGGTGATGGCGCAGCGCATGGGCGAGGTGTTTCCCGAGCTGAAGGAGGCGCCAGTGGCGTTCGTCTGGGGCGGCTTTGTTGACATCAGCATGAACCGCACGCCCGACTTCGGCCGGCTCGGTGACAACCTGTATTACCTGCAAGGTTTCAGCGGTCATGGTGTGGCGCTGACCGGCCTGGCCGGCCAGCTGGTGGCCGATGCGGTGGCGGGCCAGGCCGGACGCTTCGATCTGTTTTCAGCCCTGAAACACCGCGAATTTCCTGGAGGCTCGCTGCTGCGCACGCCTTCTCTGGCGCTTGGCATGATGTGGCATCGGATGAAGGACGCGCTTGGCTGAGGGCGGTCGGTGGCGCCGTTGGCGTGCCGAGCGACCAGCGCCAAAGACCTGTCTTGACAGACAGCGGCATGGCTGCAATCTGCCAGCTGCACCACCGCCAGATACCAACAGGCGCCGAAGCTGATCCAATGGCTTCGCCACAAAGCCCTGAACCAAACGGAGACCCCATGAACCAGTTACCTCCTTGCATGGTCTGGCTGCCCGCCGACCACCGGCTGCTGGGCGACAACGGCCACCAAATGCCCTTTCTGGTGCTGGGCGACAAGTACGCTCGCGCAGTCAAGCTGGGCGCGCAGGCGCAGCCGGTGATGTTTCCGCTGGCCGATCCCGAGCAGATTGACGGCTTGCTGGCGCTGGTGGATGGTGTGATGCTTACCGGCTCGCCTTCCAATGTGGACCCAACCCATTTTGACGAAGCGGTGGCCGATCCCAGCCTGCCACTGGACCCGGTGCGCGATGCGCTCACGCTCGCGTTGGTGCGGGCCTGCGTGCGAGATGGCGTGCCGCTGCTGGGCGTCTGTCGCGGTTTCCAGGAAATCAATGTGGCGCTTGGCGGCACGTTACACCAGCGGGTGCACGGGGTGCCGGGCTTGATCGACCACCGCGAACCGGAGAACGAGCCACTTGAGGCGCAATACGCACCCAGCCACCCGCTGCGGCTGGCGTCTGGCAGCGCCTTCGAGACCTGGGCTGGCGGCCCTGAGGCGATGGTGAATTCGCTGCATGGCCAGGGTGTCAAGCGGCTGGCCGATGGCCTGGAGCCGCTGGGCGTGGCGCCCGACGGTGTGGTCGAGGCGGTGGCGGTGCGCGGCGCGCGCAGCTTTGCCTATGCGGTGCAATTCCACCCCGAATGGCGTTGCTGGGAAAACCCGTTTTACGGCGCGATTTTTGAAGCCTTTGGCAGCGCCTGCCGCCAACGCCGCAGCCAGCGCCTGCGGGCTTTGTAGCTCACCCGCAGCCGTGCCAATATCCCCCCCGTGATGGCGCCCAGCGTCGATCGCGAAAAGTTTCAGAAAATCGCCACGATAACGTTCACGAAAGCGTCCCATGACAGCGCCCAAGAAGATGAATTTCAACGATCTGGAGAACTGGCTCAACGAGCGCCGCGTGACCGAGGTGGAGTGCCTGGTACCCGACCTCACCGGGGTGGCACGCGGCAAAATTCTGCCGCGCGAAAAATTCACCGAAGACCGCGGCATGCGGCTGCCCCAAGCCATCGTGGGTATGGGCGTAACAGGCGAATTTCCCGAGAGTGGGCCGTACTACGATGTGGTGGACCCGACCGACAAAGACATGCAGCTGCGCCCCGACCCGAACTCGGTACGCATCGTGCCCTGGGCCAGCGACCCCACGGCGCAGGTGATCCACGACTGCTTTGACAACGACGGCAAGCTGGTGCCCTTTGCGCCGCGCAGCGTGCTGCGCAAGATTTGCAATCTGTACGACGCCGAGGGTTGGGAGCCGGTGGTGGCGCCGGAGCTGGAGTTTTACCTGACCGCGCGCAACACCGACCCGAACACGCCGCTGAAATCGCCGATTGGGCGCAGCGGGCGCGCCGAGACCTCGCGCCAGGCCTACAGCATCGATGCGGTAAACGAGTTTGATCCGTTGTTCGAGGACATATACGACTACTGCGCGCAAATGCACCTGAATGTGGACACGCTGATTCACGAGGTGGGCGCGGGCCAGATGGAGATCAACTTTTTCCACGCCCACCCGCTGGGCCTGGCCGACGAGGTGTTTTTCTTCAAACGCACCGTGCGCGAAGCCGCGATGCGCCACGACATGTACGCCACCTTCATGGCCAAGCCGATCGCCGGCGAGCCCGGCAGCGCGATGCACATCCACCAGAGCATTGTGAGCAAAGAGACCGGCAAGAACATCTTCAGCGCCGAAGACGGTACCGCAACGGACGCCTTCTACCATTACATCGGTGGCCTGCAGCGCTACATCCCCTCAGCCATGGTGTTGGTGGCGCCCTATGTGAACAGCTACCGGCGCCTGTCGCGCAATTCGGCGGCGCCGATCAACATCGAATGGGGCCACGACAACCGCACCTGTGGCATCCGCTCGCCGATTTCCACCCCTGCGGCGCGCCGGGTGGAGAACCGCGTGATCGGTGCCGATGCCAACCCGTATATCGCCATGGCAATGACGCTGGCCTGCGGTTACCTGGGTATGAAAAACAAGATCAAGCCCAAGCCCGAGATGAAGGGTGACGCCTACCTGGCGCCCTACGCGCTGCCGCGCAGCTTGGGCGAAGCGCTCGACTGGCTGCGCAAAGAAACCGATCTGCACGACATCCTGGGCAAGGAATTCATCACGATCTACACCGAGATCAAAGATCTCGAATTCGATGAATTTATGAAGGTGATCTCCCCATGGGAGCGCGAGCATTTGTTGCTCCATGTTTAAACATCGACCCCCCCGCGCCGCGCCTGCGCCGCGCCACCCCCCAGGGGGCAACGCTGGCGGCCCGGCAGAGCCGGTTCCGCGGCGTTCTGGAAAGCTCCCCCCCTCTATTCGAAAGTGAGTCTGTCGCATGAACACATCCACCCTCATCGCACCGCCCGCGCTCGTTAGGCGCGATCAAAAGCACGACACAGCGGCGGTGCAAGCGCTGGACAGCGCGCATTTCATCCACCCGTTCACCGACCACGACGACCTGTCCACGCGCGGCGCCAAGGTGATCGTGAAGGCAGACAACATCTACGTCTGGGATTCCGAGGGCAACCGCCTGCTCGATGCCATGAGTGGGCTGTGGTGTGTCAACGCCGGATATGGCCGCAAGGAGCTGGCCGACGCCGCCTATCAGCAGATGATGACGCTGCCGTTCTACAACAGCTTTTTCAACACCACCAATGTGCCGGCGGTGAAGCTGGCGGCCAAGCTGGCGTCGCTGGCGCCCACGGTCGACGGCCGCAGCTTCAAGCATGTGTTCTATTCCAGCAGCGGCTCCGAGAGCAACGACACCAACGTGCGCATGGTGCGCCGCTACTGGGACTTGCTCGGCCAGCCCGAGCGCAAGGTGATCATCGGTCGGCTCAACGGCTACCACGGCTCCACCATGGCCGGCGCCTCGTTGGGCGGCATGAGCGGCATGCACGCCCAGGGCGATCTGCCGATCCCCAACATCACCCACATCGAACAACCGTACTTCACTGAAAATGCCGAGCCGGGTGAAAGCCGGGCCGCCTTTGGCTTGCGTGCCGCGCGCTGGTTGGAGGCCAAGATTCTGGAAATCGGCGTTGACAAGGTGGCGGCCTTCATTGCCGAGCCGGTGCAGGGTGCCGGTGGCGTGATCATCCCGCCCGACACCTACTGGCCCGAAGTCCAGCGCATCGTTGACCAGTACGGCATCTTGCTGATTTCGGACGAGGTGATCTGCGCCTTTGGCCGACTCGGCCACTGGTTCGCTTACGAGAAGTTTGGCTTCAAACCCGACCTGGTGACATTCGCCAAGGGTGTGACCAGCGGCTACATCCCGCTGGGCGGCGTGTTGGTGGGGAACCGGGTGGCGGCGGTGCTGATTGAGCAGGGCGGCGAATTTAACCACGGCTACACCTACAGCGGGCACCCAGTGGCATGCGCGGTGGCGCTGGCCAACATCGAGCTGATCGAGCGCGAAGGTTTGGTGGCTCAGGTCAAAAACGAAACTGGCCCGTATCTTGCTTCCTGTTTTGGGGCGCTCGGTGCACATCCGCTGGTGGGCGTGGCCGAGACCTGCGGTTTTGTTGGCGGCCTCACGTTGGTCAAGCACAAGGCCAGTCAGACGCCGTTTGATGCCGATTTGGGCGTGGGCATGATCTGCCGCAGCCACTGCTTCAAAAACGGGCTCATCATGCGCGCCGTGGGCGACCGCATGATCATCTCGCCGCCGCTGGTGACAACCCGTGACCAGATCGGCGAACTGGTGGGGCTGATCCGCATCTGCCTGGACGCCACCCTGGCCGATCTGCGTGCTCAGGGCCAGCTGGCTTGAGGCGACGCCGAAGAAATCCCGTGGATGTGCGCGCCACGCGGCACTTTTCCAGCGCTGCCCCAAGCCCGAACCCGAGCTGAGCACCGGGTTTTCTTTGTTAAAGTATTTCGGTGCTCCGCTGGGGTTGTCCGGTGGTCTCTGAATCGCGTGGCGCTGTTGTGTGAGAGCTGGCGTCCTTCTGTGTGTGCAAGTCCGGGTTTGTCCCACCTTTCTGGAGAGTTCCCCATCATGAAGAAGCAAGTTTTGGCTCTGGCTATCGCGGCGGTGCTGCTCACTGCCTGCGGCAAAAAGGAAGAAGCCGTGCCGGTCGCTGTGGCACCCGTCGCCGAGGCGGCAAAGCCGGCTGGCCCGGTGCTGGACGTTGAGAAAACGCTCAACATCTACAACTGGGCCGACTACATCCCCGAGGGCATGATTGCTATCTTTGAGCAGGAGTTCGGCATCAAGGTGAACTACAACACCTTTGAGAACAATGAAGCGCTGCACGCAAAGCTGGTGGCGGGCAACTCGGGTTACGACATCGTGGTGCCGACCGCTGGTTTCGCCAAGAAGCAAATCACCGGTGGCCTCTACCAAGAAATTGACAAGAGCAAGATTGCCAATTTCGCCAACCTCGATCCCACATTCATGGAAAAAATCGCAAGCGTGGATCCGGACAACAAGTATCTGGTGCCATGGGCTTGGGGCTTCACCACGGTGGGCATCAACAAGCAAAAATTGGAGAAGGCGCTGGGCGATACCCCGATGCCCGAGAACGCCTGGGATCTGGTATTTGATCCCAAGTACACCAACAAGCTCAAGTCGTGCGGTATCGCCTTCCTGGATTCTCCAAGTGAGATCCTGCCGGTGGCCCTGCACTACGTGGGCAAGCCTGCTTACAGCGAAGACCCAGCTGATTTCAAGCTGGCCGGCGAGATGCTGAGCAAGGTGCGCCAGGACATTCGAATTTTCTCCAGCACCATGATCGATGACATCGCAGGCGGCAAGGCCTGCGCGTTTGTGGGCTGGTCAGGCGATATCAACATTGCGGCTAGTCGGGTTAAGGAAACCGGGGGCACAGATGAGATTGTGCCTCTGCTGCCGACCACGGGCGGCTTGGTGTTTATTGACGCGATGGCGATCCCGAAAGACGCCAAGCATGTGAACAACGCCCATGCGTTTATTGATTTCTATCTGCGTGGTGAAAACAGCGCGTTGATGGCCAACGAGATGACGTATCCGACCGCCAACACCGCCGGCCTGGCCGGCATCGAAGATGAGATCAAGAACAACGAAACCATCTTCCTGAACCCAGAAAACATGGGGCGCCTGATCGCCACCGGTGGCTATTCCAACGAGATCGCGGGCACGCTCAACGACACCTACAACGCTTTCAAGCGCGGCCGCTGATCCCCTGAAGCCGCCTACAGGGCTGTTCCACCCGCCCGGGTCGAACAGCCCTCTTTTGTTGAGATGAACAGCAAGGGCATGACCATGACAGAGACAGCCGGATACCTGGTGACCGAGAAGCTGGTCAAACGATTCGACGAGGCCCTGGCTGTTGACGAGGTGTCGCTCTCCATCGCCAAGGGCGAGATTTTTGCGCTGCTGGGCAGTTCGGGCTGCGGCAAGTCCACCCTGCTGCGCATGCTGGCCGGCTTCGAGAAGCCCACTTCGGGACGCATTTTGCTGGGCGGTCAAGACGTGGCAAAGATGCCGCCCTACGAGCGGCCGGTGAACATGATGTTTCAGTCGTACGCGCTGTTCCCGCACCTGAGCATTTGGGAGAATGTGGCCTTTGGTTTGAAGCGCGAAGGCCTGCCAAAAGCCGAGGTGCAGCGGCGCACCGACGAAATGCTAACCCTGGTGCAGCTCACGCCCTACGCCCAGCGCAAACCGCACCAGCTCTCGGGGGGTCAGCAGCAGCGTGTGGCGCTGGCGCGCAGCCTGGCCAAGAAGCCCAAGCTGCTGTTGCTTGATGAGCCGCTTGGCGCGCTGGACAAGAAGCTGCGCGAGCAGACGCAATTCGAGCTGGTCAACATCATCGAGTCGGTGGGGGTGACGGTGGTGATGGTCACGCACGACCAAGAAGAGGCGATGACCATGGCCAGCCGGATTGCCATCATGAGCAAAGGGCGGGTGCTCCAGGTGGGCACGCCTGAGGAGATTTACGAGCACCCGCGCAGCAAGTTTGTGGCCGACTTCATCGGCAACGTCAACCTGTTCCCTGGCAAGCTCAGCGTGGACGAGGCCGACCGCTGTGCGGTGGCGACCGCCATTGGCGAGGTGCAGGTAGGCCATGGCGTGAGCGGCACGCTCAACATGCCGGTGTCGATTGCGGTGCGGCCTGAAAAAATCAACATCAGCAAAACCCGGCCAGACCATGTGGACCGCAACCTGTTCCAGGGCCGTGTCAAAGAAATTGGCTACCTCGGCTCGTACAACAACTACATCCTGAGCACCCCCGATGGCTCCAAGGTGCGTGTTACCGAGGCCAACAGCACGCGCGACGACCTACAAGGAATCACCTGGGAAGACGAGGTGTTTTTTTGGTGGTCAGATGAGGCAGGCGTGGTCTTGCGCGACTAGATATGCCTCCCCCGCGTCGCTTGGCGCCACCCCCCAGGGGATCACGCTGGCGACCCGTCCTGAGCTTGTCGAAGGGCGGTTCTGCGGCGTCCTGGGTTGATGCACTTCGCTGCGGTTGCTGTTTTGATTAGGAGACCCTGATGGCTCTTTCACCGCTCCCCATGCCGGGCAAACGCTTTGTGATTGGCGTGCCCTATGTGTGGCTGTTCGTGTTCTTTCTGCTGCCGTTCCTGATCCTGCTCTACATCAGCTTTGTGGACATGGGCAGCGACATCAGCCCATTCAAGCCGATCTGGGACCCGGTCTCTGGCGTGCTGAGTCTGAAGTACGAGAACTATCTCTCCATCTTTCGCACCGCGGAGGGCGCACCGCTGTTTCGCACGCTGTACATCGAGGCCTATTTGCGCTCGATCTGGTATGCGCTGCTGACCGCCATTTTCTGTCTGGTGATCGGTTACCCGTTTGCCTATTTCATTGCGCGTTCGCCGGCCAGCGTTCGCCCGGCGTTGCTGCTGATGGTGATGCTGCCGTTCTGGACCTCGTTCTTGTTGCGCGTCTACGCCTGGAAGGGGCTGCTGGCCGACAACGGGGTCATCAACCGCCTTTGGATGGCGATCGGGCTCACCAGCGAACCGGTGCAGATGCTCTACACCAACGTGTCGATGCTGGTGGGCATGACCTACGTGTATCTGCCGTTCATGGTGCTGCCGCTCTATGCCACCCTGGTGAAGATGGACTTTCGCCTGCTGGAGGCCGCCTATGACCTGGGCACCACGCCTTTCAAAGCGTTTTGGCTCATCACCGTGCCGCTTTCCAAGGCCGGCATTGTGGCGGGCTTCATGCTGGTGTTCATCCCCTGCGTGGGCGAGTTCGTGATTCCCTCGCTTTTGGGCGGGCCGGAGAACATGATGATCGGGCGGGTGGTGTGGGACGAGATGTTCACCGCCAACGACTGGCCGCAAGCGACCGCGCTGGCGGTTGTGATGATCGCACTGATCATCGTGCCGCTGGCCATCTATTACAACTACAGCGGCGACAAGAAGTAACCCGTCAGGAAGGAGTCGAGATGAAACAGCTGCTTGAAAAACACTTTGGCAAGTTTTGGCTTGTCCTGGTGTTTGTGTTTCTCTACATGCCGCTGCTGTTTATGATCGTGTTTAGTTTTAACAGCACACGGCAAGATGCGCGGTTTACCGGCTTTTCGTTTCGCTGGTACGAGGCGCTGACGAAAGACGATCGCATCGTCGAAGGCTTCATCACCTCGCTCAAGGTGGCGTCCATCACCGGGGTGCTCTCTGCTGTGCTGGCCACGTTTGCCGCTTTTGTGCTGGTGCGCTACCGGCGGTTTCCGGGCCGCACCGCTTTCTCCGGCATGGTGAACGCGCCGCTGGTGATGCCTGAGGTGATCATTGGCTTGTCGCTGTTGCTGCTGGCGGTGGGCTCGCAAAATCTGTTTGGCTGGCCCGAGCGCGGCCTGCTCACCATCATCCTGGGCCACACGCTGCTGGGTATGGCCTACGGCATGGTGGTGATCCAGAGCCGGCTGCTGCAGATGGACCGCAGCATCGAGGAGGCGGCGATGGATCTGGGTGCGCGCCCACATCAGGTGTTTTTTTTGATCACTTTGCCCAACATTTTCCAGGCCATCTTGGCGGCGTTTTTGCTCTCGTTCACACTCTCGTTTGACGATGTGGTGATTTCCGAATTTCTCTCTGGGCCGGGTGTTAGCACACTGCCGCAGGTCATCTTTGGCTACGCGCGGCGTGGCATCAACCCGACCATTTACGCGGCGGCCACGCTGCTGATCGTCACCGTCACGCTGCTGATCGTGGCCTATGCGGTGTGGGTGGCGCGTGCCACGCGCCGGCGCGAGCGCGAGATTCAGGCCGCCACCCGTATCGAAATGGCGGCACTTGCCATCAACCCATGAGGAGATCACCATGAATGCACCCCAAAAATCCGAATACCTGAACGCTCCGCACACCAACGCCGCCTGGCACGCACGGCGTCTGGCTGCCACACCACGTGGCGTTGGCGTAATGGGTGATTTCTTCATCGACCACGCCAAAAACGCCGAGTTCTGGGACATTGAGGGCAGGCGTTTCATTGACTTCGCCGGTGGCATCGCGGTGCTCAACACAGGCCATGTGCACCCCAAAATCCAAGCGGCGATCGCCCGGCAGCTGGAGCGATTTACCCACAGCTGCTACCAAGTGGTGCCCTACACCGAGTACGTGGCGTTGGCCGAGCGCATCAACGAGCTGGTGCCGATCAACGGCCCGGTGAAAACCGCCTTTTTCTCCACCGGCGCCGAGGCGATCGAAAACGCGATGAAGATCGCGCGCTCGGCCACCGGGCGCAGTGGTGTGATTGCCTTTGGCGGCGCTTTCCACGGCCGCAGCATGTTTGCCGTTGCCATGACCGGCAAGGTGCAGCCCTACAAAGCTGGCTTCGGGCCATTCCCACCCGAGATTTACCACGTGCCGTTTCCCTGCCATTGCGCCTCGCTTGACGAGACGCAGCGCGCGATGGAGCAGCTGTTCAAGTGCGACATTGAGCCCTCGCGCGTGGCGGCCATCGTGTTTGAGCCGGTGCAGGGCGAGGGCGGCTTCAACCCGATTCAGCCAGCTGCTGTGAAGTGGTTGCGCGGGCTTTGCGATCAGCACGGCATCTTGCTGATTGCGGATGAGGTACAGACCGGCTTTGCCCGCACCGGCAAGATGTTTGCCATGGAGCATTACGGCGTGAGTCCGGATTTGATGACGCTGGCGAAAAGCCTGGCCGGCGGTACCACGCTCTCAGCCGTGTGTGGCAGGGCCGCCGTGATGGACGCGCCCGCGCCCGGTGGTCTGGGTGGTACCTATGCTGGCAACCCGCTGGCGATCGCAGCGGCGCACGCGGTGCTCGACGTGATGGCTGAGGAGCGCTTGCCCGAGCGCGCTCAGATGCTGGGCGACGCGCTGATCGCGCGCCTGACAACGGTGCAAGCAAAGGGCAAGCGCATCAGCGATGTGCGTGGCCTGGGCGCCATGATCGCCTGCGAATTCGTCGATGCGGCCACCGGCGCCCCCGATGCCGAGACCACCAAGATGGTGCAGGCCGCCGCGCTGCACCGCGGCCTGCTGCTGCTGACCTGTGGTGTCTACGGCAACGTGATCCGTTTCCTTTTCCCGCTCACCATCGAAGACACGGTGTTCGCGGAAGGTTTGGATGTGATCGACGCGGCTCTGGCCGAGGTGCTGGGCCAGTGAGGGGTTGCGAAAGATGCCGCAGCAGAGTTCGGGATAATCCGGGACCTTGAGCTCCCCCTCCCCATCCACCCCACCCAAAAGCTGGACCAAGACCGCCGAGCGGTCGCTGCGCAGCCGCCGGCAGTCGTTGGGGATCTGGTTTTTTGCCCACTGGTTGGGTGTGCCTGTGCCCTGGCACGCGGTGCGCCAGACCGATGCTCGCGGCCTGCTGGCGTTTGAGCACGAGCGCCTGCTCGCCCTGGCGGCGGCCGGGGAAGCGGTGCCACCGGTAATCGCGTTCGATGGCCAGTCCCTGGTCACCAGCGACGTCGGGCCGACCCTGGCCCAGGTGCTGTCCGAGCAACCTGCGGCGCAGCGCTTGGCCACCATGTGCGCTGCGAGCGCCGACCTGGCGGCGTTTCATGCGCGGGGCCACTGGCACGGCGGCGCCCAGATTCGCAACATCACCTGGGACGGCGCGCGTTTTGCGCGGCTCGATTTCGAGGAGCCGCTGCTGCCTGGCATGTCTTTGCCGACGGTGCAGCTGTACGACGCGCTGCAGCTGCTGTTTTCGCTGTCGCACCATTTGCAGCCGCTGGGGGCTGAGGCAGTTCGCTCGGTGTTGAGCGCCTACGACAACGCTTTGCAGACTCAGCCCGCTGTCACCGGGCAGCGTCCCGATTTGCGGGCGTTTGTCTTGCGCCTGCTGCCCCGGCTGCGCTGCGTGGCACGGGTGGCGGGGTGGTCGAGCCGGCTGCATGGCTCGCGGGAAATACAGCGGCTGCGCACCGTGCTCGATGGCATGGCGGCGTTCGTGAACGACAGCGCTGCCTTGCCCGGTTCCGCCGCCTGAGGGCGGCTGGTAGCGCCGGTCACTTGTTCTTGACAGCGCAGCTGTTGAAGCCGATCTGGGCGCAGGGCAAGCACCACCCCATCAGGCCGGTTGAGTCCCGATAGCAAGTGATCTTGCCCCTGTAGTTCCGGACACGGTCTATACGCAATGTAGCGCCGGTTGATCAGGTGGAGCGCGGCGAAACTGCTCAACCCGTTGCCGCCTGAACTCGCGCGGCGATTTCATTCTCAAGCTCGAGTGCGGGTGGACCTCGTTGAAGTGCTCGAAAGCCGCAGGCAGCTGCACCAGGACAGTCCGTGCATCGCTGAGGTCCATGCGGCTGACGTAGTCGCGCTTGAAGGTGTTGACGAAGCTCTCGGCAATGCCATTGCTCTGCGGACTGCACACCGGTGTATTGACCGGCGTGAGGCCCAGGGATCTGGCGATGCGTCGAGTTTCATGGGCAATGTAGGCGCTGCCGTTGTCCGACAGGAACTGCAGCAGGTGCCCCGCGGGCATGGCCTCCACGGCCCCAAAGCGCTTCTCGACGGCCTTAATGAGCATCTCGCGCACCGGCTCGCCTGGCAGCCCTTTGCCCTCCCAAGCGCGGAACGCCATGATCTCGCGATCGCAGCAGTCCTTGGTGAACGTGGCAGTCACGGTCTGACCCGAGTCGCACTTGATCTCGAAGCCATCGGAGCACCAGCGCGTGTCGCTGGTCTGGACCGAAACGGTGCCGGTGTGCACGCGGCTGGACTGAGGGCGTCGCGGCGCCTTGGGCAGCAGCAAGGCGTTGCCGGCCATCACCCGGTACACGCGCTTGTGGTTCACGCGCGGCGCACCGGAGCTGGTGCGTTGGCGATTGACCAGCGCGCAGGCGCGCCGGTAGCCGTAGCTGGGCAACTCGGTGATCTGCTCACGGATGTCGGCCAGCAATTGGTCATCCCCATGCGGCGTGCGTCGGGTTCGACGATCAACCCAAGAGGCCGAGCGGCCGTGCAGCGCATGAATGTTCGAGCGCGCCAGCCCAAGCGCCTGGCAGACGGTCGTCATCGGCCGTCCCCCGGCAATAAGGGCGAGCGCGCAATCCACTTTTTTTCGGCGGCGTACTCCACCGCTTCCTTGAGGATCTCGTTCTCCAGCGTCTTCTTGCCCAGCACGCGCTGCAGCTTGGCAATCTCGGCTCGTGCTGCCGCCAATTCGGAGGCCGGCACCACCGCCTCACCGGCGGACACGGCCGTCAAAGCACCTTGCCGTTCGAGCTTGCGCCACTGGAACAACAAGCTCGCAACAACCCCTTCCTGCCTGGCCACGAGCGACACGCTCATGCCAGGCTCGTAGGTGCGTCTCACGAGCGCTGATTTCTCCGCGAGGGACCAGCGCCTGCGGCGCTGGTCCGTGGTGATCACCTCGATCGTCTCTGTATTCCTAGTCGTACTCACAGTCCTACTCCTATCCTCAAAGATAAGCGATGGACCGTGTCCGGTCATTCAGGGGGCCAGCTCACACGCGCCTGCACAGCGCCGATTGCTTCGACGCTGTGCAGCATGCCCAAAGCATACTTTTTGTTCGACATGTTTGTCTTCATGGGCGAGCAGGTGGCCGAGGTGCAGGGCCAGGACACCCTGCTGGATAAAAGCCAGCCGCTTGCGCCCAGGGCCGATCGGTGCAACGGCTGTGTGCACCTTCGGCTGAAGCGCGGGGTTTGTGATGCCGACTTTGAAGGGACGCTGGACCGTACCGCTGGTTGCGTGGGCTGGTGTGCCGGGCATCTCCAAAGACAAGCGCCTGCTGGTGCAGGTAGGCGGTAAAGAAGCAAGGCTTGACGCTGTGAGGCTGAACGCTCCAGCACAAGGCCCGCACATGCAGATCCTATTCATGGCAGGGGTGACATGCTCCAGCCGCATCAAAAAATGCTAGGCGTATGCCCGCGTATCGCCACATATTTCTGCACTGGGTGACAGCGAGCGGCACACAGCTGGCCACTCTGGGAGGCCAAACAGGCGGCAGCGCAGGGCGTCGTCGAGGTGTGGACACGCCACACCAGCTGGTTTCCCGTTGGGCAAGCCAGGCATGGCGCTGCTGATCGAGGGCGCGATGCAGCAGGCCGCGCAGCCCGGGCGGCAGTCCCTTTGCTTGTCAGGTTTTTTGAAACTGCCGCGTTGCCCAAAGCACCTGGTCAACCACGGACTTGGCCTGCGTGCGGGCCGCTTCTTGGGACAACTGGCCGTCGGGGTTGAAGGCCTCGTGGGCCTTGGACAGGGCAAACTGCTTGGGCGCTATCCAGCATTGCAAATTGATGAGCAGCGGGGTGAGGTGGCTGAGGCTGCGCAGCCCACCCATGGCGCCGGGCGACGCGGCGAGCAGGCCCACCACCTTGCCCGCGAACGCCTTGCTGCCACTGGCCCAAACTGGGTCGCCTTTGATGGGGCTGGAAACCCAGTCAATGGTGTTTTTCAGCAGCGCCGTGTAGCTGCCGTTGTACTCTGGCGAGCAGATCAACCAAGCCGGGTGGGCATAAAAAATCTCTTTCAGGCGCACCACGTCGCGTGGCGTGCCCTTGGCTTCCAGGTCGGCGCCGTACATTGGCACGTCAAAGTCGGCCAGTTCGATGTGGGTGACCTGGGCGCCAGCTGACGTCGCCATGTCTGCCATGGTGTTGGCCAGCTTGCGGTTCCAGGATTGGGCGCGGGTGCTGCCCGCGAAGACGAGTAGGGGGAGAGGCGTTTGCATGTGGGCATTGTCCATTACTGGTCTGCTGCTTTATTGGGCAGATGCGGACAAAGGTGGGAGAATCTCAAATTTCCCGCCCTCGGTGGCGGCAGTGGTGTGTTGCTTATGTTTCACGTGAAACAAAAAACCGCGCCATGTTAATTTTTGGGCGCTGCAAGAGCGTCGTGGAGTGTTTTGATGTTTTACCCGCAAGAGTTTGATGTGATTGTGGTGGGCGCTGGCCATGCTGGTACCGAGGCCGCACTGGCTGCGGCGCGCATGGGTTGCACCACGCTGCTGCTGACCCACAACATCGAAACCCTGGGCCAGATGAGCTGCAACCCCAGCATTGGCGGCATCGGCAAGGGGCACTTGGTGAAAGAGGTGGATGCGCTGGGCGGTGCGATGGCGCTTGCCACCGACGAGGCTGGTATTCAGTTTCGCATTCTCAACAGTTCCAAAGGCCCTGCTGTGCGCGCTACCCGCGCCCAAGCCGACCGCATTCTTTACAAGGCGGCCATCCGCCACACATTGGAGAACCAGCCCAATTTGTGGCTGTTTCAGCAGGCGGTGGACGATTTGATGGTGGAGGGCGACCGGGTGGTGGGCGCGGTCACACAGATCGGTATTCGATTTCGCAGCCGCTCGGTGGTGCTGACCGCTGGCACGTTTCTCGATGGCAAGATCCATGTCGGCTTGAACAACCACGCCGCAGGCCGGGCCGGTGATCCGCCTGCCATCAGCCTGTCGGCCCGGCTCAAGGAGCTAAAGCTGCCGCAGGGCCGATTGAAGACCGGCACACCGCCGCGCCTGGACGGCCGCAGCATCGACTATTCCAGGTGCGCCGAGCAGCCTGGCGATGGCATGCCCGGCGGTATGAATCCCACGTACCCGGTACCGGTTTTCAGCTTTATGGCACATGCCCACGGAGGGGCTGAGATGCACCCGCGCCAGGTTCCGTGCTGGATCACCCACACCAACGCGCGCACGCACGAGATCATTCGTTCCGGCTTCGATCGCAGCCCCATGTTCACCGGCAAGATTGACGGTGTGGGGCCTCGCTACTGCCCGAGCGTGGAAGACAAGGTGAACCGCTTCGCCGACAAAGACAGCCACCAGATTTTCCTGGAGCCCGAAGGCCTGACCACCCACGAGGTGTATCCCAATGGCATCTCGACCAGCCTGCCGTTTGACATCCAGCTCCAGCTGGTGCGCAGCATGGCGGGGCTGGAAAACGCGCATATCTTGCGCCCGGGTTATGCAATCGAATACGACTATTTCGACCCGCGCTCGCTTAAAAACAGCTTTGAGACCAGGCAGATCGCCGGCCTGTTTTTTGCCGGGCAGATCAACGGCACCACCGGCTACGAGGAGGCTGCCGCCCAGGGCCTGTTCGCTGGACTGAACGCGGCCTTGCAGGTGAAGGGCGAAGCGAGTTGGTTGCCCCGCCGCGACGAGGCCTATCTCGGCGTGTTGGTGGACGATCTGGTGACCCAGGGCGTCACCGAGCCGTACCGCATGTTCACCAGCCGCGCTGAGTTCCGCCTGCAGCTGCGCGAAGACAATGCCGACATGCGCTTAACTGAAACCGGGCGCCGCCTGGGTCTGGTGGACGATGTCCGATGGGCGTCGTTCAGCCGCAAGCGCGAGGCGGTGGCGCGCGAGACCGAGCGCCTCAAAGCCACCTGGGTGAACCCGCGCAACCTGCCAGCTGCCGAAAGCGAGCGTGTGCTGGGCAAAGCGATCGAGCACGAACACAAGTTGTTTGACCTGCTGCGCCGTCCCGGCGTGGGCTACGCCGACCTGGTCGCCATGAACGGTGCGCAACACGCCAGCGCTGTGGTTTCACGTGAAACATTGGGGGAACTGCTTGAGCCGGTGGTGGAGCAGGTGGAAATTGCTGCCAAGTACGCCGGCTATATCGACCGGCAGAAAATCGAGGTGGAGCGCTCGGTGCATTTCGAAGGCCTCAAGCTGCCAACCAATCTGGACTACCTGCAGGTCGCCGCACTTTCGTTTGAGGCTCGGCAGAAGCTGGCCCAGCACCGGCCCGAAACCCTGGGCCAGGCGGCCCGTATTTCCGGCATCACCCCGGCCAGCATTTCGCTGTTGCTGATCCACCTGAAGAAGGGGGGCTTCAAGGGGTTTGCTGCTGTGCTGGCAGAGTCGCAGGCCAACGCGACCGAGCGCGCAACAGCGGCATGATGCTGTCCCGGTTGCTGGCGGGCGCCGATGCGCTCGGGCTGGCGCTGTCCGCCGAGCAGGCCGATCGGTTGCTGGTCTATCTCGATCTGCTGCAAAAGTGGAACCGCGTTTACAACCTGACAGCTGTGCGTGATCCGGCCGAAATGCTGACCCACCACCTGCTTGACAGCCTGGCGGCGATCACCCCGCTCAGGCACCACACGGGCGGGGCGGTGACCCGGTTGCTCGACGTGGGTTCGGGCGGCGGCCTGCCGGGGGTGGTGATCGCGATCACCTGCCCCGAAATAGCGGTGAGCTGCGTTGACACAGTGGGCAAGAAAGCCGCCTTCATTCAGCAGGCAGCGGCCACGTTGAAGCTGTCCAACCTGCGTGGCGTCCATGCCCGGGTGGAGGCGCTGGGGGCAAAAGAGAGCGTTGGCTTTGATGTCGTTTGCTCGCGCGCTTTTGCCTCGTTGCTCGACTTCACCACCTGGTCGCAGGCCGCGCTAAAACCCGGTGGCATCTGGATGGCCATGAAGGGCAGGCATCCGGCCGAGGAGATCGCCGCGCTCTCCCCAGGCATCGGTGTGGTTCATATGGAACCCCTGGTTGTGCCCGGGCTGGACGCCGAGCGCTGCATTGTCTGGCTCAAGCCCCTCAAGGCCTAAAACCGGCGGGCTGCCTGGCGCGCCTCACGTAAACTCACACCCCTCACCCAAAGGGAAATTACATGTTCGGCATTGCAGACTACGGCGCATTCATGGCCGCCATCGTTCTGTTTCTGGCGATCCCCGGTCCGGGCAATCTGGCGCTGATCACCTCCACCAGCAAAGGTGGCATTCGCGGTGGCTTGGCTGCCACGCTGGGTGTGATGGCCGGTGATCAGGTGCTGATGTGGCTGGCGGTGGCAGGTGTTGCGGCCTTGCTGGCCACCCACCCGGCTGTTTTTCGTGCGGTGCAGTGGCTGGGCGCGGCTTACCTGGCGTGGTTGGGTTGCAAGCTGTTGACCGCCAAACTGGGCGACACGCCGGTGTTAAACATCCAGCCGCGCCTGTATTTCCAGCAAGCGATCGCCATCACCCTGCTGAACCCAAAAGCTATCGTTTTTTACATGGCCTTCTTTCCGCTGTTCGTGGACCCTGCCGCACATCAGGGCTTGATTGCCTTTGGCGCGATGGCGGCGACGGTGGCGGCACTCACGTTTCTTTACGGCCTAACGGCGGTGTTGCTGACCCACTTCCTCGCTGCGCGCTTCCGTGCCAACCCAAGTGTGCGCAAAGCCCTGGAAAAGCTGGCGGGGGTGTTCCTCATTGGTTTTGGCATCAAGCTGGCCATTTCGAAGTAAGTCATGGCCAAAATATTTTGCATCGCTAACCAAAAAGGTGGGGTCGGCAAGACAACCACCACGGTAAACCTGGCCGCCAGTTTGGCCAAGATCGGCCAGCGTGTGCTGATGGTGGACCTGGATCCCCAAGGCAATGCCACCATGGGTTCGGGTGTAGACAAGCGCGCGATGGCGCTGTCGGTGTACGACGTTCTGCTCGAATCGGCCAGCGTGGCCGAGGCGGCGGTGACGTCTGATACCTGCGGCTACCAGGTGCTGGGTGCCAACCGCGAGCTGGCCGGCGCCGAGGTCGAACTGGTGGAGGTGGAGCGGCGTGAAAAGCGGCTGAAAACCGCGCTGGCTGAGGTGCAGGGCGATTACGACTTCATTTTGATCGATTGCCCGCCCTCGCTGTCCATGCTCACACTGAACGGCCTGTGCGCGGCAAACGGTGTGATCGTGCCCATGCAGTGCGAGTACTTCGCGCTCGAAGGCCTGACCGATTTGGTCAACTCCATCAAGCAGGTGCACGCCAACCTCAACCCCGATCTGCAAATCATTGGCCTGCTGCGTGTGATGTTCGACCCACGCATCACGCTGCAGCAGCAGGTTAGCGACCAGCTTAAGACCCATTTCGGCGACAAGGTGTTTGACACCGTGATTCCGCGCAACGTCCGGCTGGCTGAAGCGCCAAGCTACGGTTTGCCCGGCGTGGTGTTCGACCCGGGCGCCAAAGGCAGCCAGGCGTTTATTGCGTTTGCGAGCGAAATGGTGGCCCGGCTCGACAAACCCTGATGGGTGTTTCACGTGAAACCTGACAACGTACTTGTCTTGCCTGGCTGGCAAAGCAGCGGGCCCGATCACTGGCAAAGCCGCTGGGAAGCCCTGCACGGCTACCGCCGGGTGGACCAGCACGACTGGTTGCACCCGAAGCGTGGCGACTGGATGGCGCGGTTGGAAGAGGTGGTGCTGGGCTGCGACGGCCCGCTGGTGCTGGTGGCCCACAGCCTGGGCTGCATTCTCACCGCCGCCTGGGCTGCGCATTCCCAGAACAGCCACCGGGTGAAGGCGGCCTTGCTGGTGGCGCCGGGCGATGCAGAGCGCGACGCGCTGCGCGGTGTGTTGCCCAGCTGGTCGCCCATCGTCATGCAGGCGCTGCCGTGCCCCAGCCTGCTGGTGGGCAGCCGCAACGATCCGTATTGCGGATTCCAGCGGGCACGGACGCTGGCTTTGGCCTGGGGCTCTCGATTCGTGGACCTGGGCGAGGCGGGGCACATCAATGCTGAAACCGGGCTGGGCGACTGGCCGCAAGGCCATGCTTGGCTGCTAGACTGCATCGGTAGTCAAGCCTGACTACCTGAGATTTTGCATAGGAGCCCGCCATGCCGCCCACCATCGCCACCAGCCTCAAATTGCCTGCTGAGCTCAAAGCCGCGATCGACGAAGACGCGAAGAAATTGGGCATGAGCAGCCACGCTTACATGGTCAAAACCTTGACCGACACGGCTGAGCGGGCGCGGCTGCGCGAGCGCTTTCATCAGGACGCGCTTGATGCCTTGCGCGAGATGAACGAGACCGGTCTGGGCCACGATTGGGATGATGTGAAAGCCTACTTCTGCGAACTGGCTGCGTTTCGCGCTGGGCACGGCGAGCGCCCAGCGCCGCTGGTGCCCAAGAAGCTGGCTTGATCACTTGTGATCGATTTGCAATTCAGCCCCGAGGCGCAGCACGATTTGGTGCAGCTCGAAGCGTTTCTCTGGGAAGCGGGCGATCCGCTTGCCGCTGAGCTGATGGTCTTTGTGCTGGATGGTCTCGCGGTGCTGACCCACCAGCCCGGGGTGGGTCGGCCTGTGGGTGGTGGTCTGCGTGAGCTCATCATCAGCCGAGGCCGAGGCGGCTACCTCGCCACCTATTTTTTCGACCCAGCTCGTCAGCGGGTGCGGGTCCTGCGCATCCGCCACCAGCGCGAAGCTGGCTACACCGATCAGGACATTTGAGAACACCCATGGCAACCAAAAAACCCAAAGGCCTAGGCCGTGGACTCGAAGCCCTGCTGGGCCCCAAAGTGGCCGAGGCTGCCTCGCCTGACGCACAGGAAAACGGCCGCGCCAGCGCCTTGCCCACCAGCCTGCTGCTTACCGAGTTGGTGGCTGGGCAATACCAGCCGCGCACCCACATGGACGAGGGCGCGCTCTACGAGCTGGCCGAGTCGATCAAGTTGCAAGGCGTGATGCAGCCCATCTTGGTGCGCCGGCTCACCCAGGGTGAGCACGCAGGCAAGTACGAAATCATCGCTGGTGAGCGGCGTTTTCGCGCGTCCAGGCTGGCCGGGCTGGACCGCTTGCCCGTGCTGGTGCGAGACGTACCCGACGAGACGGCTGCGGCCATGGCGCTGATCGAGAACATGCAGCGCGAAGACCTGAACCCGCTGGAGGAGGCGCAGGGTTTGCAGCGTCTGGTGAAAGAGTTTGGGCTCACGCACGAGCAAGCGGCGCAGGCGGTGGGCCGCTCGCGCAGCGCCGCCAGCAACCTGCTGCGCCTTTTGCAATTGGCCGAGCCGGTGCAGACCATGCTGATGGCGGGTGATCTGGACATGGGCCATGCGCGGGCCCTGCTGACGCTGGACAAGGCAACTCAGATCACCGCGGGCAACCAGATCGCGGGCAAGAAGATGTCGGTACGGGAAGCTGAGAGCCTGGTCAAAAAGCTGAGCGCCGAGTTCGCGCTGGCGCCGCAAAAGCCGAAAAAAGAGAAGTCGCGTGACGTGCGCCGGGTCGAAGAGGAGCTGGCCGATCTGCTGACAGCCGAGGTCGAGGTGCGGGTGAAAAAGCGCGTCAAGCGCCACGGCCGGATCGAAGAGCTGGGCGAGATCGCGATCCAGTTTGGCTCGCTCGACGCCCTCAACGGCCTGATCGACCGGTTGCGCGGTAACAGCAGCCGCTGAACGCCTGTTTGTGGCACCCCAGGCGTGACCGCCAGTTTGTCCTGGCCGCTGCCCGCGCTGCTGGTGTGGGCGCTGGCCTGGGGATTTTTTCTGGCCTCGGTTCGCCTGGGCCTGCACCCACTGGCCGCCTTGCTGCTGGCCTGTGCTGGCGGCGTACTGGGCAGCCTCTTGGCTCCCAACTGGTGGCGCCGCGCGCTGGTGGCTGCTGGTTTTCCGCTTTCGCTGGCGTTCAGCGGTCTGGTGGGCCTGCAACCGACGGTCTGGCTGCTGCCGCTGGCGCTGCTGCTTCTTGTCTACCCGCTCAACGCCTGGCGCGATGCGCCGCTGTTTCCCACGCCGCGCAATGGCCTGCGTGGCCTGGGTCAGGGCGTGCCGTTGGGCGTGGGCTCATCCGTGCTGGAAGCGGGTTGCGGGCTGGGCGACGGACTGATCGCCTTGCGGCAGGTGTACCCCGAGGCCACCTTGCACGGTCTGGAGTGGAGCTGGCCGCTGCGGTGGCTGTGTGCGCTGCGCTGCCCATGGGCGCGGGTACGGCGCGGTGATATCTGGTGCGCCGACTGGTCCGGCTACCGCATGGTGTACCTGTTTCAGCGACCTGAAAGCATGGGCCGAGCGCAGGCGAAAGCGGCGGCAGAGCTGGCGCCGGGCGCCTGGTTGGTGAGTCTGGAGTTCCCGGTACCGGGCCTGCAGCCGGATCTTGCATTGCAAGGTGATCGTGGCCGGCCGGTGTGGGGTTACCAAGTGCCGTTTCGACAAAACACCGCCGCTTTGTGAGCCAGCGGGCTCAACCGCTCACACCAGACGGTCAGAAAAAAGGCGCCCGAAGGCGTCTTTTTTGTGAAGTCCGGAGGGCTTACTGACCCACCTTCAAGGTGCCGCCCCGACCCAAACCGCCCTTGACCTCTTGCGCCTTGTAGTTACGCAGCGAAATCACCATGTTGTTGTAGGCGCCGACAAATGCTGCCACCGTGGCCTTGCCCTCCGGTGTGCGCGAGAAGCCGCCGAGGCCGGCCGCACCGCCGCCGCCAAACGCGCCCAACGCCGCACCGAAGTTGGTCGAGGTCGAGTTGCCTTCGGAAATCGCGATCTGCACCGAAGAGCGGATGTCGAATAAGGTGAGCGTGACCACGGACGACTTGGTCTGCAGGCCACCCGCCAAGGCAGCAAATCCGCCGCCGAGCAGACCGCCGAGTGCGCCGGCAATCTGTCCTGTGGCCGCGTTGTCGATGATGATGGCTGGCTCAAGGAAATAGTCGGCCGCCACACGCTGGCCCTTTTGCTGTTGGGAGCCAGCGCGAAATTCGCCCGAGCTGCGCTGCTTGTCGGTGATGGCGGACAGGCGGCTCTCGGTGCGGTTGTTGCCGATCGAGGTGATCACGAAGCAATTGGACTGCTGCACCGCGAGACGCAACAGCGGCTCAATGGTGGTGACCTGGGTCGCTTGGCCGAAGCTGGCGTACCACTCCTTGCCGCGGCCGTCGTCCACAGCCAAGGTGCCCAGTGGTGCGTCGCAGCGCTCCAGGCTGGCGTCTGCGCCCACACTGGTTGCGCCGCCGGCGCCGCCTTTGGAGGCGGTGGGACTGGTGCCGGTTGAGACCAGGCCGCCGCCGGGGGTCACGCAGCCGGCGAGGGCGAGCGACACCGTGAGCGCGCTCCAGCGCAGCGGACGGGCAATTTTCTTGTTCATGGTCGGTTTTCTCTTTCGGGTTGGTGGTTTTTAAACGTGGCAACGGATGCGTCGGCTCAGCGGTAGTACCAGCCGCTGGGGCCCCAGGCCCAGTAGTAGGGGTACAAGGTGTACCAACCAACGACCCAGTTTTTGCGACGGTCTTCGCGCACCTGGTAGGCGTTGCGCGCTTGCTTCTTCGCGGCAGCGGCCTCGGGCAGCAGCTTCTCGGCTTCTTTGTCGCCGCGCCCCGCCGCCAGGGTTAGCCAGCGCTCGGCCTCGGCCGGATCGGCACCCATTTCTTCCACGCCCGCGAGGTAGAAGCGACCCAGCGCGCTTTGGGCCTGCAACTCGCCGCGCTCGCCGGCGCTGCGCATCCATTGCAACGCCTGGTAGGTGTTTTGTGCCACGCCGTCGCCGCGGAAGTAGCGCAGCCCAAGGTCGAAGGCGGCGCGCGGGTCCTTCTCGGCGACGCCAACCAGTGCTGCGAGGCGTTTGTCGGCCTCGGGGTCGGTACTGGCGTTGGGGTTGAAGGTAGACGAGCTGCGCGCTCGCTCGGAGCAGCCCGAGCTGTCGCAGATTCGGACGGTCTTCTCAGGGGCTTGCGCTTGCACGGCGCCCGCAGCGAGCAGCAGGCAGCAGATCAAAAGCTTCATGATGGGATGTGTGACAGCACAAGGGAGCATGAGTTTACCGTTGGGCCACCGCCTGTAGCGAGGCAGCGCGTCTCCCCCAAGCGCCTTTTGTCGCCTTGTCCCTTGCTGGGGGGATGCGCCCTTGGAGGGACGCCGGCCGCGAATGGCGCCGACGCTCAGAGCGTGAAAATCTTGCCCGGGTTCATGATGTTGTGTGGGTCCAGCGCGTGCTTGATGGCACGCATCATGTCCACCGCGCCACTGCCGGCCTCGGTCAGCAAAAAGTCCATCTTGTGCAGGCCCACGCCGTGCTCGCCGGTGCAGGTGCCCTCCAGCGCCAGCGCCCGGCTCACCAGTTTGTGGTTCAGCGCTTCGGCGATCTGGCGTTCCTGCGCGTTGTGGGGATCGATCAAATAGCCGAAGTGGAAGTTGCCGTCGCCCACATGGCCGACGAGGAAGTAGGGCAGGCCGGAGGCATCAGCTTCGGCCACCGAATCGAGCAGGCAGTCGGCCAGTTTGCTGATCGGCACGCAGGTGTCGGTGGAGATAGCGCGGCAGCCGGGCTTGCTCTGGATGGCGGCGAAATAGGCGTTGTGCCGCGCGGTCCACAGGCGGGTACGTTCCTCTGGTGTGGTCGCCCATTCGAAGGCCTGACCGCCAAAGTCGGCTGCAATTTCCTGCACGGTTTCGGCCTGTTCGCGCACGCTAGCAGGCGAGCCGTGGAACTCCATCAGCAGCATGTGTTCCTCGCGCAGGCCAAGCTTGCTGTGCGCGTTCACCATGCGCACCGTGCCGGCATCGATCAGCTCGCAGCGCGCGATCGGCACACCAAGCTGGATGATTTGAATGACGCAGCGCACCGCCGCTTCAATGGTGGGGAAAGAGCAGGTGGCGGCCGAGATCGCTTCGGGCAGTGGATACAGCTTGAGTGAGACCTCGGTGATCACGCCCAGCGTGCCTTCGCTGCCGACCATCAGGCGGGTGAGGTCGTAGCCGGCGCTGCTCTTTTTGGCGCGGGTGCCGGTGCGGATGATCTCGCCGCTGGCGGTGACCACCTCGAGTGCCAGCACGTTTTCGCGCATGGTGCCATAGCGCACCGCGTTGGTGCCGCTGGCGCGGGTGGCGGCCATGCCGCCGATGGAGGCGTCGGCGCCCGGATCGATCGGGAAAAACAGGCCCTCGCTTTTCACCGCCGCGTTGACCGCCAGGCGGGTCACGCCGGGTTGCACCGTCACGGTGAGGTCTTCGGCCTGCACCGCGAGCACGCGGTTCATGCGGCCCACGTCGATGCTGATGCCGCCTTGCACCGCCAGCAAATGGCCTTCGAGTGAGGAGCCAACGCCAAATGGAATCACCGGCACGCGGTGCGCAGCAGCCAGCTTGACCGCGTCGGCCACGTCTTGCGTGCTCTCGGCAAACACCACGGCAGCCGGTGGCGGCACGCTGAAGGCGGATTCATCGCGGCCGTGTTGCTCGCGCACCGCCTGCGCGATCGAGCACTGGGCACCAAAGCGCAGCTGCAGGGCTTGAATCAGCTCGGCGGGTACCGCGCGCAGCTTCAGCTCGGGCGTGAGGTGGGCAAGGCCTGTGGGGGCGTTCATGGCGGTCTCCTAACTGCTCGTGGGCGGGCCGGTCAGTGTAGCGCCGGCTCCCCGGTGGACACCTTGCTGGCGCTGAGGCCACCGCCTCGCGCAGCGGTTGGACCAGCGTGAATCGCGCACAATGTACTCCCGAATTTCTTCAGCGAGCCAGCCATGGGCAACCGACTTTCACAAATCGCCACCCGCACCGGCGACGCCGGCACCACCGGCCTGGGTGACAACACCCGCGTCTCTAAAAACAGCCTGCGCGTGCACGCCATGGGCGAGGTGGACGAACTCAATTCAAGCCTCGGCGTCTTGCTCTGCGAAGACCTGCCCGAGGGTGTGCGTGTGCTGCTGGTGGAGGTGCAGCACCAGCTGTTCAACCTGGGCGGTGAGCTGTCCATTCCCGGCTTTGAGCTGCTCAAATCCGAAGCGGTTGCAGCGCTTGACGCTGCGCTGGAAGAGCACAACGCCACGCTGCCCAAGCTGCAGGAGTTCATCTTGCCAGCAGGCTCCCGCGCCGCCAGTATCGCCCATGTGTGCCGCACGGTGGCGCGCCGCGCCGAGCGTTCGGTGGTCGCGCTGGGCAACGAGGAGGCGCTCAAGGACGCACCGCGCCAATACCTCAACCGCCTCTCCGATCTGATGTTTGTGCTCGCCCGTGTGCTCAACCGCATGCATGGCGGAGACGACGTGTATTGGAAAAGCGAGCGCCTGGCCGCGCAGCAGGGCGACGGCGCTTGAGGCGCCTCACGGGGCTTTTGATGGCCTGTCTCTGCGCGCTGCCTGTCGTCAGCGCCGCTGAGCCGGCTGGACAAGGCTTGGCAGCCGTGCCGGCCACCGGCACGGTTACGCTGGTGTGTGAGGCGGTTTACCTGCCCGCCCGCGCCACCTGGGTGCGCACCGTCCGTGTCACCTACGATCAGCGACGCATCCGCGAGGTGGTGATTGACGGCCAGCCGGTCTACAGTTTTGCGGTTCGCGACACACAGATATTTACAGCGCTGGACAACGAGCGCATCCAAGTCGACGTGGCAGCACAAAGCTGGAGCAGCGACTTCCGCGGCCTGTCCACCGCGCAGGGGCGCTGCGAGCGCAGCTGATCCGCAGCTTCGGGCTCTGGCCGCGCCTGCAGTGAGGGCCGCAACAGCCCGCCCTCGGCGTCCATGTCACGCAGGTCACAGGCAAGATGCACGAGCTTGCGCGCGGCGCGCGGTCAGCGGCGCCGGTTCAGCAGCGCGTAGAGCCCGATAGCGCCGAAGGTGGCGGTACCGATACCGCCGAAGGCAAAGTCGCCGAACTTTAGCGTGTAGTCGCCAGTGCCCAGAATCAGCGTGATGGCAGCCACCAGCAGGTTTTTGTTGTCAGAAAAATCGACCTTGTTGTCAACCCAGATCTTGGCGCCAGCGATCGCGATCAGGCCGAACACCACGATCGACACACCGCCCATCACAGGGAGCGGAATCGCCTGGATCAGCGCGCCGAACTTCGGTGAGAAGCCGAGCAAGATGGCCATGCAGCCAGCCACCAAAAAGATAGCGGTCGAGTAGATCTTGGTCGCGGCCATCACACCGATGTTTTCCGCGTAGGTGGTCACACCGGTGCCGCCCGCACTGCCCGCCACCATGGTGGCGATGCCGTCGCCCATGAACGCGCGGCCCAGGTACGGGTCGAGGTTTTTGCCGGTCATCGCGGTCACGGCCTTGATGTGGCCCAGGTTCTCCGCCACCAAGATGATGGCCACCGGCACGATCAGGGTCATGGCCTTGAACTCAAACACCGGTGAAGAAAAACCCGGCAGGCCAAACCAGGCGGCAGCACCAATGCCTGAGAGGTCCATCGGCTTGCCAAAGCCCAGCCCGTTGGTGAGCGCCGCGTAAATCACGCTGGCCACGATCAAACCCACCAGGATCAGCAGGCGCTGCACCATGCCCGAGGTGAACACCGCGACCATCGCCACGCTCACGAAGGTGACGCCCTGCATCCAGGCGTCGAAGTTGGTTGGCGCCATGTTTTTGATGGGAATGCCGGCCAGGTTCAGGCCGATCACCGCCACCACCGAGCCGGTGACAACCGGTGGCATCAGCCGCTCGATCCAGCCGGTGCCGATCACTTGCACCAACGCGCCGATCAGCGTGTAGGCCAGGCCGCAAGCGACGATACCGCCGAGCGCCACGCCGATGTTGGCATTCGGCCCTGGGCCAACGTAGCCGCTGGCGGCGATCACCACACCGATGAAGGCGAAGCTGGAACCCAGGTAGCTCGGCACCTTGCCGCCGGTCATGACAAAGAAGATCAGCGTGCCGATGCCGCTCATCAGCACCGCTACATTGGGGTCGAACCCCATCAGGATGGGCGCCAGCACGGTGGAGCCAAACATGGCGATCAGGTGCTGCACGCCCATGACGCCAGTTTGCGGCCAGGGCAGACGTTCGTCGGGCCCGATGACACCGCCGCTGGAGAGCGTGGCGGTGGGTTTTTCTGTCCAGTGAAACATGCCCATGGCGGTCCTTTTTGTGGGTTCTTGGTTGATGCGGGGAAGGCGGCGATTGTGCCGCTGCCAGAAGGCGTTCGGCTGGCGTGTGCCCGCGCGCTTAACAAAGCTGCGCCAAATTGGCCTGGTGTGTCGCCGCCGGGGCGCTGTGTTGCCAGGGCCGCTGCTACCCTCGCCAGTACCAGAAAAGCCAAACAGGCACACCACAAACGAGCGCCATGAACCCAGCCACCGCAGCCGCCCCCCACGTTCCGCAGATCCGCCTATACCAAGACTGGCTTGCCACTGAGCGCGGCCTGCACTTCGAAAATTACGACGCGCTCTGGCGCTGGTCCAGCACCGAGCTGGACGCTTTCTGGCAAAGCATCTGGGACTACTTCGAGCTGCTGTCACCCACGCCGCACACCGCGGTGCTGGAGTGCAATGTGATGCCGGGGGCGAACTGGTTCCCGGGTGCAAAAGTGAACTACGCGCAGCAGGTTTTTCGCCATGTGGATCCCGCCCATGCAGCCGGCTTTATGGCGGTCATTGGCCGCAACGAAAACGGCCGTGCCACCGATCTGAGCTGGCCCGAGTTGAAACGCCAGGTGGCCTCACTCGCGCTGCGTTTGCAGGCGCAGGGTGTGCAGCCGGGCGACCGCGTCGCGGCCTACCTGCCCAACATCCCCGAGACCATGGTGGCCTTTTTGGCGGTGGCGAGTGTCGGCGGCGTGTGGAGCGTGTGCGCGCCCGACATGGGGATCAACGCGGTGCTGGACCGCTTCCAGCAGATTGAGCCCAAGGTGCTGATCGCCTGCGACGGCGTGACCTATGGCGGGCGGGACTTTGAGCGCCTGGCTGTGGTGGCCGAGCTGCGCGCCGCATTGCCGACGGTGCAGCATGTGATTTTGCACACCAACCTCGCTGTTGGCGATGCGGCGCAGCAAGCCGCGTTGGCGGCTGCGGCGCCCTGCGTGTCATTCGCCGATGCGACCGCGCAAAACGACGCCGCGGTGGCCGCTTTCGAGCCGCTCTGGCTGCCGTTCGACCACCCGCTGTGGATTGTTTACAGCAGCGGCACCACCGGCCTGCCCAAGCCAATCGTGCACGGCCATGGCGGCACACTCGTCGTGGCGCTGGCGCTCAAAATTTTGCACAACGACGTGGGCTGCAGCTACCAGAAAAACAGCTGGGGAGAGCGTTACCACTGGTACAGCTCCACCGGC
>Ga0209702_10001008_pt1 | contig 57078 bp, 56 predicted proteins | sample FRY01_FD_187210 | JGI IMG/M metagenome (GOLD analysis project Ga0209702, IMG submission 187210) | Freshwater microbial communities from Lake Fryxell liftoff mats and glacier meltwater in Antarctica - FRY-01 (SPAdes) (version 2) | ecosystem: Environmental > Aquatic > Freshwater > Ice > Glacier...
GACATGGCAGGCGTGGCACTTTCTGTCCGGATGAATAGAATGGCGTCGACACCCATTCTCTACATCAGATCAGAGAGTTAAGCTACGTTCGCCACCCCGATAAACCCGGTCCGGTGAATAAGACGGGTTAGAGAGAGCGACATGACAATTTTCGCTGGCGCGTGGTCGGGCGGTTCGGGGTTTTATTTTGATACGACCCCATCGGAGGGGACTTGCTCAACCATTGGCGCAAAGGTTCGCACTCTTGTCGGGCGGACAAATGGACGGGCTGGCGAAGGAGGCATCGATAAACTTCCACCTTCGCTAAGACGGTCGCTCTCTTCGCCATAAGCCAATGCAATTTTAGGGAAGCTATCACTACAAGCGCAACCGCTTTAAGTGGTGTCTCCGATACCCAAACACTGCACCATGTTCGGGGTCTGGGGGCTGCGCCCCCAGCCGCCAGAGGCCCTTTTACTTCGCCAGCTTCAAAAACCCGTCCACCGTTGCGTTGAACTCGTCGGCTTTTTCCCATTGGACCCAGTGGCCGCATTGGGGGAGGACGAAGAGGCGGGCGTTGGGGAGGAGTTTTAGGAGGAGGAAGTTGGCGTCGACCGGGGTTACGCGGTCTTCGCGGCCGTTGATGAGGAGGATGTCGTGGTGGACGCCGCGTAGGTTTTCTAGCCAGAGATCTTCAAAGGGTTTGCCGCCTTTGAACTTTAGTGGGGGGTTGGCGATGACTTCGGGGCGGGTGGCGACTTCGAAGCGTTGTTGGAGCATGGCTTCGCTGACGGTGCTGGGATCATAGACCAGGCTGTGAATGAAATCGCGGAGCTTTTCTATGGTGGGGCCGGTTTCGCCTTCGTAGAAAGCGGCGAGTTTGCGTTGGCCTTCGCTGGGGAAGAGGCCGAAGACGGGGAGGCTGCCGGCGGTGCCCATCATGACGAGGCCCTGGACGCGGTCTGGATGGCGCAGGGCCATCATCAGGCCGGTGCCGCCGCCGAGCGAATTGCCGATGATATGGGCTTTTTGGATGTCGAGTGCGTCCATCAGGCCGATGACATTTTGGGCATAGCCTTCGAAGACGCCGTTTTCGGGGACCATATGATCGGACTCGCCGAAGCCGGGGAGATCTATGATGATGGTGCGCCAGTTTTTGGCAAAGGCGTCTATGTTGCGGTTGAAGTTGCTCCAGCCCGAGGCGCCGGGGCCGCCGCCGTGGATGAAGACGACCGGCATGCCTTCGCCGGCGTCATGATAATGGATGTTTAGGCCGTTTACCGTGGCGGTGCGGCTGGTGTTGGCGTGGGTCAATGTCATTTTTAGCTCCCGGTTTTGTTGTTGGCTCTGTAGCCTTGGCCGCTGCATGGCCAAAATCTTGGCTCTCGGTATCCGAGAGTTAGTCGGAGAGGCGTAGGCCTCGGGCTTCGAGGATTGGCATCACATTGTCCCTGAAATAGGGGAATTCTTCGACATAATCGACGAAGGAAAGCGTGGTGCCGCCGAAGCCGGTTTCGGCCAGCAGGCAGATCCCGTCTGCGACTTGCTCCGGGGTGCCGATGAGCGGGTAACCGCCGTGGCCCATGGCCATGCGGTCTTTGATGAGGGCCAGCAGATCGTGCGGGAAGCTTTGGGCATGAGCGAATTGGAGGGCAACAAGGTTTTCGACCGCGGCCCAATCGCTGTTTTTGCCGGTGAAGGTTTCTACAAACGCCTTGGCTTCGGCTTCAGTGCGGCGGCATACGACATGGCTGAAGGTTAGCACGTCTACGTCGCGGCCTTTGGCGGCGGAGAGGTCTCCGATTTCGGCGACTTCTTCTTTGGAGCGGGCGAGATCAATCGCCGGGGTGAAGAGAAAGTCTGCGTTTTTGGTGGCGAATTCGCGGCCTTGGGGGGAGCCGGCGGCATTGATGATGGGGGGCCGGGCGCTGATGGGCTTGGGGTCGGAATGGACGCCCTTCAGGTTGAAATATTGGCCGTGCCAATCGAAGGGGCCGTCATGGGTCCAGAGTTTCTGGATGATGTCGAACCATTCCTGCGCATAGCTATACCGGGTTTCGTGATCGTCCGGGAGGGTGAGGCCGAGCGCTTCATATTCGGGTTTGTTCCAGCCGGCGACGATGTTCAGCCCGGCACGGCCTTTGGCGATTTGATCGATGGTGGCGATTTGCTTGGCGACGACGACCGGGTGATTGGCGGAGGTGTGGGTGGTGGCGACGACGGTGATGCGTTTGGTGGAGGCCAATAGCCCGGCGGCCCAAGTCATGGTTTCCAGCACGCTGCCGTGGAAGTTGGTTTCGCCGCCGTAGCCAATCCAGCGGGCGATGGGGAGCATGAAGTCTACGCCGGCATCATCGAGCAGATGGGCGAGTTTTAGATTGTTGTCCCAGCTAGAAACCCAGCGGTTGGGGGCAGTGGTCACCGACATGCCGCTGGAGCAATTGGACGAGAAAGTGCCTAGTTTGAAATGGTTTTTTTTGGTCATGCGGTTGATGGTCATGGGGGTTCCTTTTAGCCGAAGACTTTAGGGACATGGCGGAGAACATCGTCATTAGGGGTTTTGGGCGCGGGCCAGGCGCGCTTGCTTTGGGAGAGGCCAAGGCCGAGCAGAAGCTCGCATTGCTTGAAAGCGAGGAGGCCGGGGTTGATGAGGGGCACAGGGAGACGCGGCTGCAGATAGCCGGCGGACTGGTGCATGGTGGTGGAGCCCAGGATCAGCACATCGGCGCCGTCTTCCTCGATCGCTTTGAGGCATTGTTCTTCGAGCGCGGCGAATACGAAGTCTTCTTTGCCGGCCAGCAGCTCCTGCGTGTCAGGACGGACGCCGATATCGCGGATGGAAGCCATTCGATCCCCAAGGCCGGTGTCTTTGGCGAGCTTTTCATAGAGCCAATACCATTCGGGCCACATGGTTATTACCGAGAATTTGCGGCCCAATTCGGCAGCCAGAAAGAAGGAGGAACGGCCGGTGCCGACGACCGGGATGGTGAGGCGGGAGCGGAGCGCATGCAGGCCGGAATCGCTCATGGTGTTGATGCAAACAGCGTCATAGCCATCGGCTTCGGCGCTGAGGCCTGCTTCGAGGCAAAAAGCATCGGCGAGCGTGCCTTCGTAAAGGCTATCTAGCAAGGTAGTGCCGTTCCGCACGCCGGTGAAATCGATCTGCATGCCTTTGGGGATCATTTCAGGCGGGATTTGCGCGGCGAAACCTTTGAGGGCTTCGTCTGGCAGGGGGACGGGCATGATCATAAGGATTTTGGTCATGTGGGGCTCCTTTGGGGGAATAGTTTGGCTTGAACAGTGGTGGCGGCTTCACGGAGCGCGTCGGCGAGTAAGGGCACCTGCTCCCAGGTTACGACATCAGTGCTGCCAGAGCAGGATATCGCTGCCAGCACGCCGCCCTCGGCATCATGCACGGGCACCGCAACACAGCGCAGGCCAGTATATATCTCGCCATCATCAATGGCCCAGCCGCGCGCTTTCACCTCGGCGAGCTCATCGCGCAGCCGGGCTGGATCGGTGACCGTGCTGCTGGTCAGCATGATGAAGGGGGAGTCGATGAGATAGGCTTCGCGGTCATCTTCGGGGAGGTGCGAAAGCAGCACTTTGCCCATACCGGAGCAATAGCCCTCCAGCTGGCTGCCGATGCGGGTGGGGATGGCCACGGCCTGACGGGGCACTTGTTTGGCGATATAAGTCACCATCTGGTCCGCATCCCAGACGCCGGCGTGCACCACCAGCCCCAGCGTACGCGCCAGCTTAGCCAGCACAGGCTGCAAGGCGGCGACAAGCACCTCTTGAGGCTGCGAGCCGCGTGTCAGACTGTGAAGGCCCATGCCTATCCGGTAACCGCCCGGCCCGGTGCGGATGACGGCGCCCAGCGCTTCTAAGGTAGCGAGCAAGCGGTGCGCCGTGGCGACGCTCAGCCCGGATTGTGCGGCCATCACTGGCAGGCTGCACATCGAGCCGGGGGCGGCGAGCTGCTGGAGCAGCAGAAACGCTCGGTCAACCGACTGGATACGTGGCGTAGGCATCGCGGCCTTGATCTCCTTCTAAATCCATTTTGCGCGCCATGTCTCACCTAGTGATAGTGTGGCAAATTGGCATCTGTCGAGCCTAAAGGAAAGTCCAATTGAGTTTCAAGCGATAAGCCTCGTCCAACCTAGGGCCCGGTTCTCATATTGTGAGATAACACCATTAAAGCATTTTTGACATGACAAAATATCTGCAAGCATAGTGAAAGATAGTTGGATCGTGTCTGGGATTAAATAAGGCGCGTGATGTCACGGGATTTATTAGGGGAATGATACACATGATTATGAATTTCCGTATTGGTGCTTCGGTCGCCGTAATCGCTGCCCTGGCCGCGACAGCCGCTAGCGCTCAAACGCCAGCCCCATCCGCTGCGCCTGCCACCAATAGCGGCGGGATTATGGACGAGATCATCGTCACCGCGCAGCGCCGTAGCCAGAACTTGCAGGACGTCGGCATTTCAGTTTCGGCCTTCTCTACGGAGCAATTGCGCGCCGCTGGCGTGGTCAATTCCATCGATGTGGCCCGGCTCACCCCCGGCGTGGCGGTTTCGGGCAGCATTGGCGGGCAGAATTCGCAGTTCACCATTCGCGGCGTCACCCAGAATGATTTCAACGATGGTATTGAAGCCCCGGTCGCGGTGTATGTTGATGAAACCTATATTCCCAATCTTCAGGGCCAGAACTTCGGCGCATTCGATATTGAACGGGTGGAAATTCTGAAAGGTCCACAGGGCACGCTATTTGGCCGCAATGCTACCGGCGGTCTTGTTCATTTTGTCGTGCGTAAGCCCACTGAAGAGCTGGATGGTTATGTTGAGGCAACCTATGGCCGGTTTAACCAGACCCGCCTTGAAGGCGCACTTGGCGGCGGGCTAGGCGGCGGGCTGTCAGCGCGCGCCTCTTTCTATTTTAACAAGCATGATCCGATTTTTACAAACGTCTATCCCGATGGTGTTGCGGCGGGGAACCCGCTGGGCCTTGGCGCGCCTATTTCGCCTTGCTGTGAAGACATTTGGAACGATGACACGCTCTCGGCCCGGCTGCAGATCCAATATGCGCCTGAAGGCTCCGGGCTGAGCATTCGGTTGACTGGTTCTTATAGCCGGCAGCGTTTGTCAGAGGCGCCGTTTTCATCCCGCGCTACGGTTCCGGTGGTTGACGCACAGGGCCGGGTGGTTGATGCCATTTATTCCTCCCCCACAGAAACCCGCACAGCCATCGGCCCCAATGGTGGGAATATTCCCTTTGCGTTTGGCGGCCCCGCCAGCCGGGTTCCGGGCGCGGATTTCTTTGGCTTCCTTGGCGCTGATGCACAGGCGCTGGAGGTTTCCAAGGATTTTGCTTTTGAGGATTTGAACACCACCGATAGCTATAATACCGCATTGCACATCAACTATGATTTTGGTGATATCACCCTCACCTCAATCACCGATTTCAAGCGGCTGAAGAAAGACTTTGCCATTGATGTTGATGCCACGCCGGTCAATGTTGTGTCCTTCGGTACGCGCAACAGCACGCGCTCTATCAGCCAAGAAGTGCGGCTGAATGGCCGCTCGGATAGTCTCAACTGGACCATCGGTGGCTATTATCTAGACATTGAGTCTGACACCGCGAATGGCTTCATGGCGCTGCCGCGTTCTTTCTTCTCCGGCCTGTTTGGCGCGGTAGCAACAGGCATCGATTTATCCAATGAGTTCACGCTACGCACCAAATCAATCTCCGGCTTTGGTCAGCTTGAATATAAGCTCAGTGAGCAGTTCACTTTCATCGCCGGCGCGCGCGTTATCTCTGAGAAACAGGCCTATGATTTCATGTCGAACGCATATGCCAATACCAATGATCTACGGCTTGATACCGCCGGCGCGCCGCTATTTCCGTTGCAACCAAGCTTTACCGATGACCGCACCTCCACGCTCTTTGCCGGCAAGGTGCAGCTGGAATATCGGCCCAATGATGATCTGTTGATTTATGTCGGCATCAATCGTGGTGTGAAGGGCGGTAGCTATAATGCGCTATTGCCTGATGGCTCACCGCCGTTGGCGCCGGGTGACATTCCGTATCGGCCTGAGAAATTGACCTCCTATGAGGGCGGTATCAAGGCGACGATTGCGCGCAATGTGCAGTTTAATGCCGCTGCCTATTATTATGATTACAAGGATTATCAGGCCTTTACCTTCTCCAACGTATCAGGGTTTGTACAGAACCGTGATGCGCGCACCTATGGCTTTGAAGCTGATCTACAGGCTGAGCTGTTTGAAGGCTTTCAAGCAGCAATCGCTATCTCGGTCTTTGATGCGCAGGTGAAAAATGTACAAATTGCGCCGGGTGTGTTCCGCGACGTGAAACCTACATTCGCCCCGGAAACTCAGCTGAGCGGGCGGTTGAATTATCGGATCCCTACGGCAATAGCCGGCGGCACCATGACACTGGCGGCTGATGGCAGCTATCAATCCAGCTTCTATCATAATATTCGCAACTTTCAGGCTGATTTGCTGCCCGGCTATTGGGTGTTTAACGGCAATATCGGCTGGAAACAGGATGATGGAGGTTTGCGTGCCGCCGTGGGTATCCAGAATATCTTTGACAAGCGCTATGCCAATATCGGCTTTAACCTATCAACGCTTTGCGGTTGCAGCGAGGAGAGCTACGGCCGGCCACGTTGGTGGAGCGTTACGGTCGGGTACGACTTTTAAGGTTCGACAAGGGGCTGCGGTGCATTTTGCTCGCAGCCCTTTTCGGAGCCACGCGATTGAATTTCAATTGGACTTCAACCTGTCTATAGCCTAGCTTGAGAGATGGGGACTGGAGAGACATAATGACATCAATTCACGTTGATCTGCTGGGGACCGAAACTCGTTTTGTGGATACGGGGAAATATCGCACGCGGATGATAACTGTTGAGAATGATAAGCCGGCGATGTTTTTGCTGCATGGCGGCGGGGGCCATGCTGAGACTTATTCACGCAATATGGTTGAGCTTTCAAAATTTTGCCGGCCGATTGCGATTGATTTCATCTGGCATGGCATGTCTTCCAAGCCGGCATATTCCAACAAAGGCCCGAAAGACAAAGCCCATTGGCTGAACCAGTTTACCGACCAGTGCCTCGATTTAATGGATCACCTCGGCATTGAAAAAGCCGCTTTTGAAGGGGAATCCCTGGGCGGTTGGATTGCGTTTGATATGGGCATCAACCATCCGGACCGCACCTCAAAGCTGATCCTCAATACCAGCTGGGGCATGCATCTTAGCCCCGACCATGTGAATGAAGGCGCGAGTGACCTGACGGCTCTTCGGGACACCTCGATGAATGCGCTATTGAATCCCACCAAGGACTTGCTGAGGAAACGTCTCGACTGGCTGATGCCGCTAGGCGGCGTGACGGATGAGCTAGTGGATTTACGTCTGGCACTCTGGACTGACCCGGCAACCCGGGAAGCGCTGGTGGAATATTATAACCGGCTGTTTGCGCCTGATATTGAAGAATATTATTTTCAGGAAGCCGATATCCGTAAGATTTCCTGCCCCACTTTGGTGCTTTGGACCGACAAGAACCCCATCCATGGCACCGATGCCGCAGACCGGCTGGAAAGCATTATTGCGGGCGCGCAAAAGCATATCATGCAAGGCTGCGCGCATTGGCCCCAATGGGAACGGCCCGAAGAACATGACAGCGTCGTCGGCGCTTTCATGGCACAATGAACACAACGCAGGCTTGAAAGGACTGGATCATGAACGAGCAGACCCCCATTCGCAGGCGCACCAAAGTCGCCGCCGGCACGATTTCAGAGAGCCGCACCAATGATGCCAAAACCCAGAGCAGCTACCAGCCCTATAAAGACGCGGCCTGGGGCTTCATCAACCATTGGTATCCGGCGCTGTTCAGCGAAGAACTGGCTGAGGACAAGGTTGAGGGCATCCAGATCTGCGGTATCCCGATTGTGCTGCGGCGGGTGGACGGCAAGGTTTATGCGCTGAAGGATCAGTGCATCCATCGCGGCGTGCGCCTGTCTGCCAAGCCGATGTGCTTTACCAAGGATACCATCACCTGCTGGTATCATGGCTTCACCTATGATCTGGAAACTGGCTCGCTGGTGACGATTGTGGCCAATGAGGACGAGAAGCTGATCGGCACGACCGGCATCACCTCTTATCCCGTGCATGAAGTGGGCGGGATGATTTTCGTATTTGTGCGCGAGGATAGCTATCCTGATGAGGATGTGCCGCCGCTGCATCATGATCTCCCCATCCGTTTTCCTGAACGCACCGAGGAGTTTCCGCATCCGCTCTGGTCAGCCTCGCCAAGCGTGATGGATGAAAATGCGGTGTCTCTGGGTATCCATCGCACGGGGTTTACCAACTGGCGGGTTGCGTGTGAGAACGGCTTCGACAACGCGCACATCCTTGTCCACAAAGACAATACCATAGTGCAGGCGATGAACTGGGTGCTGCCCCTAGGCATCCTGCCCACGTCTGATGATTGCATTACGCCGATTGAGGATGAAGATGGCCCCAAGGGCTTGATGCAATGGCTGTTTACCGACCGCTGGGCGCCCGTTTTGGAAAACAAGCGGCTGGACATCAAGGTCGAAGGCATGAACGGGCGCTGCTACCGGACATCGGTGGTATTGCCAGGCGTGCTGATGGTCGAGAATTGGCCCGAAGAGCATATTGTTCAGTATGAATGGTACGTGCCAATCACTGAGGATACCCATGAATATTGGGAAGTGCTGGTGAAAATCTGTCCTGATGAGAAAGCACGGAAAGATTTCAATTATCGTTATGAGCGGGTTTTCAAGCCGCTGTGCCTGCATGGCTTCAACGATTGCGATCTTTATGCCCGCGAAGCGATGCATGACTTTTATGCTGATGGCACCGGCTGGGACAATGAACAGCTGGTCAGCACCGATGTATCGCCAATTACCTGGCGCAAAATAGCCTCACGCTGGAACCGCGGGATTGCGCAGCCGGGCAAGGGCGTGGAGAATTCCACCAAGCACTCGCCGATCAAATATCGGCGGCTGTCGGAAGGCAAGGCGCCGGGGTATTTCGTCGAAAAGATCAATGACTGACGCAGCCCATGTAACGCTGCGTTTTTCAGACGGCATTGAAAAACCGCTGGAGGTGGCGCCGGGCCAGCTTATTCTCGATGCCGCTATCGAGGCCGGGCTGGGCGTTTCATACCAGTGCCGGTCCGGCAGTTGCACCAGCTGCACGGCCCGGCTTACGCATGGCACAGCCGAGATGCGGCCCGGCAGCTCCTCCTTGCTTGCGGCTGAAAAGGCGGCGGGCCAGCGGCTGCTATGTTGCACGGAAGCGAGCACAGATTGCGCTTTTGAGCTGCCGTATGACAGCACGGCGGTGGGTGCGGCTTCGCGGGCGCATGCTTTTATCAATGCCATTGAAACGCTGGCCAGTGATGTTGTCCGCCTGGAGCTGGAGCTGGCGGAAGGCTCCTGGCTTGATTTCAAGCCCGGCCAGTTTGTGCAGCTGAAAATTCCGGGCACCGAGGAGAGCCGCAGCTATTCCATCGCCAGCACGCCGGCAGACTTGCCCAAGATTGAGCTGCTTATACGCTTGCTTCCGGAAGGCCTGACCTCGGACTGGCTGCGGACCCGCGCCAAGCCCGATGACACGGTGGAGCTTGAAGGCGCTTTTGGCAGCTTCTTCCTGCGCCCCGCGCCGGCCGATGCGCCGCATCTGATGATTGCAGGCGGCACCGGGCTTGCCCCGATGATGGCGATGATTGACTATTTGCGCGCCAAGCCGGGGCGCAAGCCGAAGATTGTCCTCAGTTTCGGCTGCGCCAGTGCCGAGGCGCTTTTTCATCAGGAGCCGCTTTCACTGCGCGCGCAATGGATGCCTAGCCTTGAGACGCGGATCAGCATTGACCGGGGCGAGGCTGGCGAAGATGTGCGACTTGGCAATCCGGTCTCCGCCATGCTGGAAACGCCGCTTGATCCGGCCAGCATCGCCTATCTCTGCGGGCCGCCGTCGATGGTCAGCGCCGCGAGGGATGCTTTGGCCGCTGCGGGCCTGTCGCCTGATAATATCCATGCCGAACAATTTGTTGCGAGCCATTGAAGGAAGTGCCCATGTCCGTCGCAAGCCTTGGTTATGTTATGCTTGATGTGGCTGATATGCCGGCCTGGTTAAAGTTTGCCGGTGACATTTTCGGGCTTGAAGCCAAGCCTCGCGAGGGCGGCATAGTTGATTTGAAGATGGACGAATATCATCATCGTTTTTCGCTTTATCCGGCAGGCGCAAACGCGCTGCGTAGCGTGGGCTGGGAAATGCCATCATCTGAAAGCCTCGCCGCGCTTGTGGAAAAGCTTAAGGCCGCTGGGCATAACGTAACTGAGGCGAACGCCGCCCTTAAACAAGAACGTAAAGTTCGTGAACTTTGGCGTTTTCATGAGCCACATTTGGATCTTGAGACAGAGCTTTTCTACGGCCCGTCTGCCTGCAATGTGCCGCTAAATCCCGGTCGTACAATCTCGGGTTATAACACTGGCAAACTCGGGCTTGGCCATGTGGTTTTCAGCGCCTCTGATCCCAAGGCTGCGGTAGCTTTTTATCAGGATATGATGGGCTTTGGCATCTCGGATTACATCATCTGGGAAGATAAGGACGCGACCTTCCTGCATTGTAACGCCCGGCATCATACGCTCGCGATAATGAACGAATTCGGCCCGCTGAAAGGCGGCGATTTGAACCATGTCATGCTGGAAGCCAAAGACTTTAACGATGTCGGCTATGCCTATGATCTGGTTCGCGATGCCGGCTATCCGGTGATGCTGGAAATGGGCAAACACTCCAATGACCATATGCAGAGCTTTTATGTGTTCACGCCTTCAGGCTTCGCTTTTGAATATGGCTTTGGCGGCCGGGTGATTGATGAAGATTGGCAGGTCCGCACCTATGATCAGCCGATGCTCTTTGGCCACCGCCAACCGGCGCAAGTCGGCAACAACAACCCTTCATGAGCCTGCCGCCGCCCTGGAGCCTGAGCGCCACTGAGGCCGCGCAGCATATCCGCGCGGGGCAGCTGACAGGTACCGAGCTTGCCGACGCCTGCCGGGCGCGTATTGCAGCGCGTGAGCCTGTTGTTCAGGCATGGGCGCATGTGAACAAACACACGTCTGAGACACCGCGCGGCCCGTTGCATGGCATCCCGATTGGCCTGAAAGACGTGATCGACACCGCTGACCAGCCCACAGCCTATGGCGCCGCGGCTTTTGCCGGCCACCAGCCCGATACGGATGCAGACTGCGTCACCCTGCTGCGCGCTGCCGGCGCGATAATCTTGGGCAAGACCCATACTGCCGAATTCGCGACCTATCACCCCGGGCCTACCGCTAACCCCATCAACTCCGCGCATACCCCGGGGGGATCTTCCAGCGGCTCAGCGGCGGCGGTGGCGGATTATCATGTGCCGATGGCGCTGGGCACGCAGACCGTTGGTTCGATGATACGGCCCGGCAGCTTTTGCGGCGTGCATGGCTTCAAGCCAACGCTGGGCCGCTACCCGACCAAAGGGCTATGCGCGACCTCGCACACCATGGACACCTTGGGCGTTTTTGCGCGTGCCGTGCCTGATTTGCTGCTGATGGACAGTGTGTTGGCCCCCTGCCCTGTCCCGGAACCCAAAAGCAGCGGGGAAGCCATTCTTATGGCACGCACCAGCGCGTGGGGCGAAGCCAGCCCGGCCCTGCAGGCGGCGTTTGAAAGCTGCGTAGCGGCGCTGAAACGCGCCGGCGTTCCCGTAATCGAGCGCCCGCTACCGGCGGCGCTCGAAGCCCTGCTTCCCGTGCAAACCGCCATCCATGCCCGGGATGTGCATCATCTGCTCGGGCCCATTGCCCGTGAGCATCCGGTAAGCAAGGCGCTGATCGCCCTTATCGCGCGCGGCGCGATGATTAGCGACACCGATCATGCCGCCAATCTGGCTATCCTCGCTGCTGCCAAAGCGGCGCTGCCAGAGCTGTTCCACGGCGTTGCGGCGCTGCTGTCACCTGCGGCCACAGGCATAGCGCCTAAAGGCCTTGCCAGCACCGGAGACCCGGTGTTCAGCCGTATCTGGACGGCCGTGGGCACGCCGTGCCTCAGCTTTCCCTGGGGGCATGATGGCGGCCTGCCGCTAGGCCTGCAGCTGATCGGCGCGCCGCACGCTGACCGGGCGCTGTTGCACCTCGCCACCGATATCCTGTCCCGTATTCACATTTGAGGGAAGTGCTCATGCAGCCGACAACCAAAGCGCCATTTTCGCCCGAACAGCAGCGTTGGTATGAAGCCGCCTGTGCCAAGCTGAACGCGGCCCGGCTTACCGAACGTCTGTTCAAGCTGACCGATATTCACAGCCCCACCGGGGCCACGCGGGCGGCGAGCGAGTACATCGTTTCAGAACTCGCGGCCGCTGGCCTGAACGCCCGCTACAAACCGATGAGCGAAACCACCGGCAATGTGTTTGCAGAGCATCGCGGCGCTGGCGGCGGGGCTACGCTGCTGCTCTACGCGCCCATCGATACGCATCTGGAGGGCGACAAGTCGGATTATCCCTGGGCCGGGCCGGTGCAGACAGCCGATCTTGCGCCGCGCGCCAAGCAAGTTGGCGATTGGGTTTATGGCCTCGGCTCGTCCAACCCCAAGGCCATGGTCGCCACCTTGACCGAGATTGCCACGGCGCTGGTGGAAGCTGATGTGCCGATTGCGGGCGATTTGAATGTCGGGTTCGCTGATGGCGGCATGCCGGTGAACATCCCGGAGCGGGACAATGCCGGCATGTCTGGCGGCGTGGTGCATTTGCTGATGCGCGGCGTCGCGCCGGATTTTGCCATCATCATGAAGCCCTGGAACTGGGTGTATCATGAAGAGCCGGGGATGGGCTGGTTCAAGCTGATTGTTAAGGGCACTTTGGGCTATGCGGGCGTGCCGCATGATCTGCCGGATTTCCGCTCTTCAATTGTGCCGGCAGCGGTGGTTATCCCTGAGTTGCAGGTGTGGATTCTGGACTATGCCGAGCGCAATACCTCGGGTGTTATCAAGCCGCATGGCTGGATTAGCGGCATTAAGTCGGGCTGGGAAGGACGGCCGGCGTTTCCCTCTGCGGCAACGGAGATTTTCTTTGATATTCGGATCAGTCCGCGCACGTCGCCCGGCGAAGTAAAGGCGCAATTTGCAGCATTTATGGCGGATTTGAAGCGCCGTCACCCCGAGCTTGATCTGGATTGGGAGATGTATGGCTCCACGCCGGGCGGCACCACGGACGAGAATAACTGGATTATCCAATCCGCCCGCCGCGGCTGGGAGCATTTGGAAGGCAAGGCTTACACAACGCCGGACTGGCTGGCCGGGCAAACCGACGGGGCGATATTGCGGCGTCTGGGGATACCGACAGCGCGGATGGGCTGGCCGTGGCCCGCCACCGGCTCACCGGAGCCTGTCGCTGAGGGTCTGGGCGGCATGGGGGCGACGTATGTGCCTGATCTGATGCCTTGCGCTGAGAAGATTATGTATGCGGTGGTGGATACGCTGACGCGCAAGCGGAAGGATTTGGGGCTATAAACCCGGCCCTAAGCCCCGCCTGAAAGCCCCAGTTCCCGGCCTGTCATATAGCCGGCGTCTTCGGAGCATAGCCATAATATAGCGCCCGCCACATCTGCGGGCGTTGCGAGCCGCCCCATCGGCAGGCCCGCGCCGTAGCCGGCCACAGCGCCCGCATCGCCGCCAAACATCCGGCTTAGCATTGGCGTGTCTACAGCGCCGGGACAGACCGCATTGATCCGGATACCCGCGCCCGCATAATCCAGCGCAGCGGCGCGCGTTAGCCCCAGTACGCCATGTGCCGCCGCACAATAAGCCGCCTGCCCTGCTGCGCCAACCAGACCCCAGCTTCCCGCCATGTTGACGATGGCGCCGCCGCCTTGTGCCAACATCTGGCGGACCTGCGCTTTTAGCCCGCGCCACGTGCCGTTTAGCTTCACCTCCATCATGCGCTGCCAATCGGCTTCGCTAATCTCGGCTGCCGCCACGCCGCTGCCTTCCCAGCCGGCATTGTTAAAGGCAATGTCTAGTCGCCCGAAATTTTCTACGGCAGCTGCAACGGCCTGCTCATGCGCTCTAATATCGGTAACGTCGCACGGCACAAACACCGACGCCGCCCCAATCTCTGCCTGCATCGCAGCGCCGGCCCGCACATCACGCCCTGCAAGCACAAGCCGCGCTCCGGCCGCTGCAAAGCGCCGTGCCGTCTCTGATCCGATACCGCCCGTGGCCCCGACCACCAGCACCACGGCGCCGGAAAAGTCGTGACACACCGGCATTAGATCTCGATCACCAGCTTGCCGAATACCCCGCCGGCTTCCAACGCAGCATAGCAATCAGGGGCGTTCTTGAGGCTGAAGCGGCCCGCGATAATGGGCTTCAGGCCGTTCTGGTCCATAGCGGCATTCATTGTCTTAAAGTCCTGCCGGTGCCCCACGGTGATGCCGATGAGGCGCGAAGCACGGGCGAGGATGCCAACGACCGGCAGGGTAACGACGGCACCGGATATGAGGCCGATAACGCAGATGCGGCCGCCGACGGCAACGGCTGTCATGGACTTTAAGAGCGTGGCCCCGCCGCCGAGTTCCACGACGACATCAACACCGTGGCCGTGGGTGCGGGACAGGAGTTCGGTCTCCCATTCCGGCGTAGTGACGTAATTTATGCCGTCATCGGCACCGAGTTTTTTGGCTTCAGCAAGGCGGGCATCGCTCGACGAGATAACAGTCACCCGCGCGCCGGCCATTTTGGCGAACATGACAGCGAAAGTAGCGACGCCGCCAGTGCCGATGATGAGGGCGTGTTGGCCGGGTTTTAGCAGGCCTTCTGTAAACAGCGCGGACCATGCGGTGAGCGCGGCGCAAGGCAACGCGGCGGCTTCAGCAAAATCCAGCGTTTTGGGCTTGGCGACGAGGCCGGTGGCGGGGAAGACGGCATATTCGGCCAGCGCCCCGTCGATCTGCGCGCCCAGCGTGGCGTGGTGATTGTCTGCATTGGCAGGGCCGCTTTCCCAGAACGGAAAGAAGCTGGTGGCCACCGCATCACCAACAGCCCATTCAGCAACGCCGGCTCCAAGACCGGCGACGATACCGGCCCCATCGGAGAGCGCAACAACACCTGAGCGGTGCGGATAAAAGCCCCCTTTGATACCGAGATCGCGGGAATTAATCGAGGCGGCTTTCATCTGCACGAGGACTTCGCCGGGGCCAGGGGTGGGACGTTCAATGTCTTCGAGGGTCAATTTGCCTTCGCCTACGATCCAGCGCTTCATATTTTTAATCCTCTTTACTGAATGTTGCAGAATTGCGGGCGGCTTCTTCGTAAATGCCGGTCATCACGCCGAGAAGCTGGGTTATTTTGGCGATGGAGGCGTCAAAATTACCAATTGTAGCCATATTGTCGAGCAGCACTTCTTTGCGAAGCGCGGCATATTCATCCGTGGTCTGAGCGCCTTTGGCCGTTACGGCATAGGCGATGGTTTTGGAGCTATTTTCCTGCACCTTCTCAATAAGGCCTTTGGCTTCCAGCTTACGCAGGCTGTATTGGATGTTGGGGATGTCATCGCGGTTGATCATGCGGGCGATGGTGGCGCTGCTCTTCGGGCGGTCCTGCATACGGATAACGTGCAGGATGAGATGTTCAGAATATTTCAGGTCTGTATCTATAGTGAGCGCGCCCATGGTGGTGACGCAGCGGGAAAACGCCTCGTAAAAGCGCACCATAGTCCACTCGAACTCGGTGACCTTGAAGCTGCTTTCATCTTCGGCCAGATGCCAGCTCTTGTAATATTTCGCTTTCATTTTTAAGCGCTAGCCGCCTACGCGTCATCACGCAACAGGCTGATACACGCTTTATCACCATGTGATAGCAATGGCATATTCGGCCTTGCCGCCCCCGCCGTGCGCGCCCAAAACGGGGGCATGAATATTATCGATCCTTATGACTGGGTGGCCACGCTCGCCGCCGCCGATCCGGCCCGCCCCGCTATTCACATGCCTGACGGGCAAAGCCTGAGCTATGCTGATCTGGACAGGCAGGCCGCGCACATGGCGGCCACGCTGGCCAGCCTTGGGGTTAAGCCGGGAGACCGGGTGCTGGTGCAGGCTGAAAAGTCTGTCGCTTTCATTGTGCTGTATCTTGCCGCGCTCCGCATGGGTGCAATCTTCGTGCCGCTAAATACCAGCTATGCTGACGGCGAAGTCGCGTATTTCATCGCCGACGCAGATCCGGCGCTTATCATTACCGCCCCTGCCCGCGCGGCTGCCATGACAGCGCTAGCCGCCGGCCGCGCGCCGGTGGAAACCATGGGCCAGAACAATGATGGCACTCTGTTTGAAAAAGCCGTCACCACCCCGCCGCCGCCGCGCCCCGCACCTGACCCCAAGCGCGTCGCCGCCTTTCTCTACACGTCAGGCACCACAGGCCGGCCAAAAGGCGCGATGCTGACCTGCGAGAATTTCACCTCAAACGCCGCCGTGCTGGCAAGCGAATGGCGCTTCACAGCCTCAGATATGCTGCTCCATGCCCTGCCGCTGTTCCATGCCCATGGACTGTTTGTGGGTGTAAACACCACGCTGGCCGCTGGGGCCAGCATGCTGCTGCTGCCAAAATTCGATCCCGCGATGGTGCTCGAACATCTCCCGCGCGCTGCGGTGTTCATGGGCGTGCCGACCTTTTACACACGCTTGCTGGCAGAGCCGGGCCTCACCCGCGAAACCGCCGCCCACATGCGGCTGTTCGTCTCCGGCTCAGCGCCGCTGCTGGCGGAAACGCATCAGGCCTTTGAAGCCAAAACCGGCCACGCCATCCTTGAGCGCTATGGCATGACCGAGACGCTGATGAACGCCTCAAACCCTTATGACGGCACGCGCGTCCCCGGCACTGTCGGCCCGCCGCTGCCAGGCATCGAAATCATCATCACCGATCCCGAAACCGGCGCGCCGCTTCCACAAGGTGACATCGGCATGTTGGAAGTGCGCGGCCCCAATGTGTTTACCGGCTATTGGCGCAACCCGGAGAAAACGGCCGCAGACCTGCGCGATAACGGCTTTTTCATCACCGGAGACTTGGCGCGGCTTGATGCCCATGGCTATGTTCACATCGTCGGGCGCGGTAAAGACCTCATTATATCTGGTGGTTATAATATTTATCCGCGCGAAATCGAAGCTGAACTCGATCAGCTTGAAGGCGTGGACGAAAGCGCGGTCATCGGCGTGCCAGATGCAGATTTTGGTGAAGCCGTGGTCGCGGTGCTGGTCGCCAAGCCCGGCCACAGCTTGAACCCGGACACGCTGGCCGAGGCCCTGAAACCGAGACTTGCGCGCTTCAAACACCCGAAATTCTACCAGATCCTGCCCGAACTGCCGCGAAACGCCATGGGCAAGGTGATGAAGGCTGAACTGCGCAAAACCTGGACCCGCCCATGAGCTTCCAAGGCAAAATCGCGCTTGTTACCGGGGCTGGCAGCGGGATAGGCGAAGCAACAGCGCTGGCCTTGGCGGCCAAAGGGGTCACAGTCATCCTCGCCGGCCGCACGCCGGCGCCTTTGGATGCCTTGGCCGCGCGCATCACCGCCAGCGGCCAAAATGCCCAGGCCCGCCCCACTGATGTCACCAACCGTGAAGACCTCGAAGCCCTCATCGCCGATATCGAAGCCCAGCATGGCCGGCTTGATCTCGCCGTGAACAATGCCGGCGGCCATAATGATTTCAAACCGCTGCATGAAACGCCGGCAGACGAATCCGACTGGGTGTTCAATCTCAATCTAATCTCGGTTTACAACGGCATGCGCGCCCAGATTGCGCTGATGCTGAAATCCGGCGGCGGCAGCATCGTGAACACCGCGTCCATCTTCGGCGTAAAAGGCGTGGCCGGCATCGCGCATTATGTGGCGGCCAAACACGGCGTCATCGGCCTCACCCGCGCCGCCGCATTGGATTACGCCACCTCAAATATCCGCATAAACGCCGTCTGCCCCGGCGCCACCGAAACGCCCAATCTTTTGCGCGTCACCGGCGGCGACAAAAACGCGCTTAATGGCCTCATCCCGGTGGGCCGCCTCGCCCAGCCCGAGCAAATCGCCAGCCTCATCACCTATCTGCTTTCCGAAGACGCCAGCTATATCACCGGCGCCAGTTTTTCGGCAGACGGCGGCATGAGCGCGGGATAGGTTTAGTCGCCTTCCAAATTCTCATGCATCCGCGCCAGAAGCTCTAATAAACGCGCAAACTCATCTTCCGAAAACCCTGTGATGGCACTGGCATAAACCGGTGCAGTCGCGGCCCGCGCCCGCACCAGCATTGTAGCGCCCGCGTTTGTCAAAAACACCTCGCGCACCCTCGCATCGCCGGCCCGCGCGCCCTGCCGCACCAGCCCGGCTTTAACCATGCGCGCCACAATACGGGTCATGGTGGAAAGATTTATGACCGCAGCTTGGGCTATCTCGCCGGTGCTGCGCGGGCTGGCCTCGCCCAAGATCATCAGCACCCGCCAGCTGGGCACATCCAGTCCGATCACACGCAGCCTTGCTTCAATCACATGGGTATAACGGCTGACCGCGCGGTTGAGATGAAAAAACGGATAATGCCATACCGAAAAGGCCGGGGTTCCGGGATCGCCCAACTGCCTTTTGTCCTGATCAGCCATGCTAACCACCCGCTAAATACATACTTGCATCTGCAACTAATGCGGGCCAATGTAAAGTCAGGGATGGGAGTGATGATATGAGTTCTGCAAACACGCTCGCTGAAGCTGCTGCCGGCATTGCTTCTGGCGCGATCAAAGTGATCGATATCACCCAGATGCTGTCTGAAGACACGCCCGTGCTGGTGTTGCCGCCAGAGTTCGCCCAGTGCGCCCCTTTTACTCGCAAGGAAATCTCGCGCTATGATGAGCGCGGCGTGGCTTGGTATTGGTCGGATTTCACCATGTCCGAGCATACCGGCACGCATTTTGATGCGCCGGTGCATTGGATCAGCGGCAAAGACCTCCCGAACAACAGCACCGACACCATCGCCCCGGCGGATTTTATTGCGCCCGCCGTGGTTATCGATGCCTCGGCCGAATGCGCGGCGAACCCGGATTTTCTGCTGACGGTAGACTTCATCAAGGCGTGGGAAGCCAAGCATGGCGAGATACCGCCGCGCTCTTGGGTTTTATTCCGCACCGATTGGTCCAAGCGCGATGTAGACGCTTACACCAACCGCCGGGAAGACGGCGCACACACGCCAGGGCCGGATGCAGATGCCTGCGCTTTTCTCATCAATGAGCGCCATGCACACGGCTTCGGCGTGGAAACCATCGGCACCGATGCCGGGCAGGCGCATCTCCTAACCCCGCCGTACCCCGCGCACACGATGTTCCATGCTGCCGGCAAATACGGTCTGCAATGCCTTGAAAACCTTGATCTCCTGCCGCCCACAGGCGCTATCATCATTTCAGCGCCGCTGAAGATCAAAGGCGGCTCCGGAAGCCCGCTTCGCGTGCTTGCCTTGGTTCCCTGATGGCGGAACGTTCGTTCAAGAAGGAAGTTGAAGACCTGCGGATCGGCGCGGGCGAAACCTTTCACGGCGAAGGTATTCTTGCCGTCACCAAGGCGCTGCTGCAATCCGGCGTCGCCTATGTAGGCGGCTATCAAGGCTCGCCTATCAGCCATTTGATGGACGTTTTCGCGGACGCCACGCCTTTGCTCAAAGAACTCGGCGTGCACTTTGAAACCTCAGCGTCTGAAGCCACGGCGGCGGCGATGCTGGCAGCCTCGGTTAATTATCCGTTGCGCGGCGCTGTCGCATGGAAGTCTGTTGTCGGCACCAATGTGGCGTCCGATGCGCTCTCCAATGTGGCCTCTGGCGGGGTCACCGGCGGCGCGCTGATCATCGTGGGCGAAGATTACGGCGAAGGCTCCAGCATCATGCAGGAGCGCACCCACGCCTTTGCCATGAAATCCCAAATGTGGCTGCTCGATCCGCGGCCCAATCTCACCAGCATTGTCGATATGGTGGAAACCGGCTTCCAGCTTTCCGAAGCCAGCAACACCCCGGTGATGCTGGAGCTGCGGGTGCGCGCGTGCCACATGACCGGCAGTTTCACCGCCAAGGACAATAAGCGCCCCTCGCTTACCGTCAGCGAGGCCGCCGCGAACCCGGTGCGCGACACCGAGCGTATCGTACTGCCGCCCGCAAATTTCCTGCACGAACAGGAAAAAATCGAAAAACGCTGGCCGGCGGCTTTGGCCTTTATCGAGCAGCATAACATTAACGAATATTTTGGGCCGGAAACCGCCGATATCGGCATTATCGTGCAAGGCGGTTTGTTCAACAATCTCAACCGCGCGATGGAATTGCTGGGCCTGTCTGACAGCTACGGCAAGGCCCGGCTGCCGATATACTGCCTCAACGTCACCTATCCACTGCTGCCTTCTGAAGTGGCAAAATTCTGCGCAGACAAGCGCACGGTTTTCATTATCGAGGAAGGCCAGCCAGAGTTCATCGAGCATGAGCTGAACACTCTCATTCGCCGCGCTGATTTGAACACGCGGCTGATCGGCAAAGAGATGCTGCCGCGCGCTGGTGAGTATGGCGCGCAGGTGATTCAGGAGGGATTGGCGAAATTCCTGGCGAAATATGCGCCCGACCTTGCCCCGGAAATGCCCGGAAAAACCCCCGAAACGGACGCCCTTGCGCCGCTTGATGTCCCGCAAAGACCTGCTGGATTCTGCACCGGCTGCCCTGAACGCCCGATTTTCACCGCGATGAAGCTTGTGGAGCGGGAATTAGGCCCCGCGCATGTCTCGTCCGATATCGGCTGCCACCTGTTCTCCATCCTGCCGCCCTTCAATCTTGGCAACACCACAATGGGCTATGGGCTGGGCAGCGCTGGCGCTTCAGCGTTTCGGCCTGACAGCAAGGACGGCAAGCCTAAACGCGCTATGGCGGTGATGGGCGATGGCGGCTTTTGGCATAATGGGCTGACATCAGGCATCGGAAATGCAGTTTTTAATCAAGATGATACGGTCACCATCATTGTGGACAATGGCTATTCGGCAGCCACGGGCGGTCAGGACATCCTGTCTTCACAGGCCAAGAACGAAGACCGCAGCACCCGGCATCCCATTGAAGTCGCGGTGCGCGGTGTCGGCGGTAAATGGGTGCGCACGCTAAACAACACCTATAAAATCCAGCAAATGCGGGACACAATCCGTGAGGCCATGACCAGCCCCAAGCCCGGCCCCAAGGTGATCGTGGCGCAATCAGAATGCATGCTCAACAAGCAGCGGCGCGAAAAACCAATTGCAAACAAAGCGATAAAGGACGGCAAACGCATAACCAAAGAGCGCTTTGGGATTGATCCTGATACCTGCACCGGGGACCATAGCTGCATAAGGCTTTCTGGCTGCCCCAGCTTGAGCATTGCGCCCAACCCTGATCCACTGCGTGAGCATCCCATTGCGAAGGTGGACAATAGCTGCGTGGGCTGCGGACTGTGTGGGGAAGTGGCCCATGCGGCGATTTTGTGCCCGAGTTTTTACAAGGCGACGCTGGTGCATAACCCGGGATCATTAGAACGCTGGCGGCACGGCGTGGCGGCGAAGTTTATCGCCTGGTTGCAGGCAAAAGCCACGCGGGAGCGGGCGGTGCGGGCGTTTTGATGTCGGGCCGGATTAGCCTTGCTGTTTTGGCTCTCGGCGGCCAAGGCGGCGGCGTTTTGGCGGATTGGGTATTGGCTGTGGCCAAGGCCAATGGCTTTGTAGCGCAAGGCACCTCGGTGCCGGGGGTGGCGCAGCGGACGGGGTCAACTATCTATTATATTGAGCTTTATCCTGAGACGGGCCAAGCGCCGATTATGGCGCTCAGCCCGGTGCCGGGTGATGTGGATATCGTCGTGGCGTCTGAGCTGATGGAGGGCGGGCGGGCGCTACAACGCGGTTTTGTAAAAACCGGGCACACCACGCTTATCAGCAGCACCCACCGTATTTACGCCATCGCCGAAAAATCCGCCCGCTTTGATGGCCGCCGGCCTTCGGAGCGCATATTGGAAGCCGCCACGGCCCGCGCCGGGCGGTTTATCGGCTTTGATATGGACGAGGCTGCCACCAAGGCCGGCAGTCTGATTAGCTCGGTGATGCTGGGCGCGCTGGCCGCCAGCAAGGCCCTGCCCTTCCCGCGGGAAAGCTGGGAGGCCGCCATTCAGGCCGGCGGCATTGCTGTGGCGGCGAATTTGAAAGGCTTTGCAGCGGGCTGGGATATGACGATTGCACCAGTACAGGCATTGGGCCGCGCTGAGCCGCTGTCTGTACCGCAGAGCGAAGCCGGGCGGGCGCTCGCGTGGCGGGTGAGCACAGAGCTACCGCCGCTGGCGCAGCGCAACGCTATGGAAGGCGTTAAGCGGCTGATGGATTATCAGGATGCAGCTTATGCGCATCTTTATCTGGACCGGCTGAAGCCCGTAGCGGCGCTGGATACCGGCGAGAATGACCATCGGTTGAGCAGCGAAACCGCGCGCGGGCTGGCGCTGTGGATGAGCTTTGAAGACACGATCCGGGTGGCGGATTTGAAAACCCGGGATACGAGACTGGCGCGGGTTCGCACTGAGGTGAACGCGGCTGATACGCAGCTGCTTGAGGTGACTGAATATATGCACCCTCGCTATGTTGAGGTGTGTGAAACCCTGCCGCGGCCGCTTGGTAAGTTTTTGTTGGGCAGCGCGCGCCTGAATAGCCTGTTCGCGCCGCTGTTTAGCAAAGGCCGTCATGTCACGACCACAAGTGTGCGCTGGTTTACGTTGCTGTGGCTGCTGGGGCGCGCGCGGCGGTTACGGCCGGCGAGCTTGCGTTACCATGAGGAGCAGGCGCGGATTACCGGCTGGCTGGGGCTTATTGCCGAGCTTGGCCAGAGCAATCTTGATGCAGCTACAGCGCTGGCGGAGTGTCAGCTGCTTATCAAAGGCTATTCCGATACATTTGAGCGGGGCTTGCGCCAATATGGCCTGATCGCCGCCGCCATTACCCGGAACAGGCAGCGGCCTGATCTTGCCCGCCAGATTATCGCGCTGCGCGACGCGGCACTGGCCGATGAGCATGATGTAGCCCTGAAGCTGGCGCTGGCGGTGCTGGAGCCGGGACCAAGTTTGATTGCGGCTTAAGTCTTATAATATGAGACTTGGAGGCAGTTGCCTCTTGCAGGCGGGCCGAAGCAACGGCACGCTCAGGCGATGACTGATAACATAATTCTGGGCAAGCCTGTGCCTCGTGGCCGCTTTCCGCACATCAGGCGCGCGGGCGATTTTCTGTTTGTGTCTGGCACCAGTTCGCGGAGGCCGGACAATAGCTTTGCCGGCGCCAGCGTTGATGCGATGGGCGTGACCAGCCTTGATATCAGGGAACAAACCCGCGCGGTGATCACCAATATGGCGGGGCTTTTGGAGGCGCATGGATCGAGCCTTGCCGCGTTGGTCGATGTCGGGGTGTTTCTCGTCAACATGAATGATTTTGGCGGCTATAATGAGGTTTGGGCCGAGTTTTTTGATGAAACCGGCCCGGCGCGAACAACCGTGGCAGTGCATCAGCTTCCGCATCCCCTGCTGCTGATCGAGATGAAGGCAACAGCTTACGCGCCGATTTCGGCATGAGCCCGCGGGAAGCAACGGTTCGGGCCTATTTGGCGGCCATGGCGGCGGGGGATTTGGACGGCGTGCTGGCGTGTTTCACCGCTGAGGGCAAGGTTTCATCGCCGGTTTATGGCGGGGTGCCGGTGGCGGATTTTTATCGGCGGCTGTTTGCAGATACGGCCTCGGCAGAGGTAAAAATTCGGAATATTTTCAGTGCAGAGCATCAGCTGGCTGCGCATTTCGGCTATCGTTGGGCCTTAAAGTCTGGGGCTAAGACGGAAACGGATTTGGTCGATATTTTCGATTTTATGGCCGGTAGCGATAAGATCAGCCATTTGCAGATTGTTTTTGATACCGCGAAAATCGGCCTCGCTTGATTTTGGGGCTTAATCAGGCTTATCGGGATGCGCATCCGGATGGGCGCGGGCGATTTCCGGGCGGGCCATGGCCTTGGCCTCGACGGCGAGCAGCGCGGGATAAGGGGCCATATCCACTTTGAACCGCCGGGCGGCATAAAGCTGAGGGATAAGGAAACAATCCGCCATGGTCGGGCTATCACCGTGGCAAAAGCCTTGGCCTTGGGCGCTCACCAGTGTTTCAAGCGCGGCCAGGCCTTCGCTGAGCCAATGCCGAGTCCAGTCTCCGGGGTTCAGGTTATGGGCTTTGAGGTAGTTTTGCACCCGCAGGTTTTGTAGCGGGTGGATATCACAGGCGATAAGCGCACACATGGCGCGGACTTGGGCGCGGGCCAGCGGGGTTTTGGGCAAGAGCGGCGGCGTGGGATGCGTTTCTTCCAGCCATTCGAGGATGGCGAGGCTTTGGGTGATGATGGTTCCCTCGGCTTCCAGAGCGGGCACCAAGGCTTGCGGATTGACGGCGCGGTAAGCGGGATGGGCCTGCGCGCCGGCAGAAAGATCTACGGGTATGCTGCGGGCAGGCACATTTTTGAGGCTGAGCGCCATCCGCACCCGCCACGCCGCGCCGGAACGCCAATAATCATGTAAAATCAGCTCAGCCATGCTGCCTTATACGCTGCTCGCGCGTCATTGTGTGATGAAACTTGCACCGCCCAAACCATCCGTTTCAACCCGGACGCGCGTGCCGGGCTTAAGCGCTTCGGCAGCGGTGGCGGCGCCGGCGAGGACGATATCACCGGGCATCAAGGCCGCGCCATATTGGCCGGCCAACCGCGCAGCTTCCACCAGCGCTTCAAGCGGGTTGCCCAAAATAGCGTCGCTGCTGCCGGACTGAACGATAGTTTCATCGAAGAACAGCCGCATAGGCATGTGATTAAGCGCGCCGAAATTGCGCTGCCACGCGCCGATGACAAGGGCGGCGGACGAGCTGTTATCAGCGACGACATCGCACAGGCTGAAGCGGAAATTCGCATAGCGGGAATCGATGATTTCCATGGCCGGCGCGGCCGCTTCTATGGCGTCGGAGGCTTCTTCCAGACTGACCACGCCGCTGAGGCGCTTGCTCAGCCGGAAAGCAATCTCTGGCTCCACGCGCGGATGGATGAATCGGGACATGAGGAGCGTGCCGCCGTCTTCCACCAGCATCTTGTCGGTGAGCGTGCCCCAGATCAGATCATCAACGCCCATCTGAATCATCTTGGCGCGGCTGGTAAAGCCCAGTTTCATGCCGACCCGCCGTTCCCCGCGCGCCAGACGGCGATCAATCAGGGCTTTTTGCACCCTGTACGCACCGTCAAGATCAAGCCCCTCGCCGAATTGCGGCACGGGCCTAGCTTCGCATTGGGCCTTGTCTAGAACATCAGCAGCAGCGGCGATATCAATCATCATTTAAGCCTCATAATGCCAGACAGACGTTTCTTGTTTCCGAATAGAAATCAAAGGAATGACGCCCCCCTTCGCGGCCAATGCCAGACAGGCCGGTGCCGCCAAACGGCGTGCGTAAATCCCGCAGGAACCAGCAATTTACCCAAGTAAGCCCGACATGAACCTGCCCCGCCACCCGCGCCGCGCGCGCCACATCGCGAGTCCAGATGCTGGCGGCGAGGCCAAAGCGGGTTTGGTTGGCAAGCGCCGCAGCCTCCGCTTCGTCATCAAACGGCATCACATGGCAAACCGGGCCGAAAACTTCTTCCTGACAGATGCGGGCGGTGTTGGGCAGGCCGGTCCAGATGGTTGGCTGTATGTAAGCGCCGGGCCGGTCTGGCACCTTGCCGCCAGTGATGACTTCAGCACCTTCGCTGCGGGCGATGGCCATATAATCGAGCACGCGCTTGCGATGTGTTTCGGAGGTAAGCGGCCCCATCGTAGTGCTGCGGTCTAGCGGATCGCCGATGACGAACGCCTCAGCCGCTTTGGCTAGCGCGGCCACAAAAGCGGGGTAAATGCTGCGCTCAACATAGACACGCTCGGTGCAGAGGCAGACTTGCCCGGTGTTGAAAAAGCTGGAGCGGGCGACACCAGCGACGGCGGCATCAAAATCGGCATCTGCAAACACCAGCGCTGGGTTTTTGCCGCCTAGTTCGAAGGAGACCGGACGCACGCCTTTGGCAGCTTGGCGCATGATGGCTTCACCGGTGCTGGTTTCGCCGGTGAAGCTGATGCCGTCTATGTCTGGGTGTGCGGTGAGGAACGCGCCTGCGGAGTTTTCGCCAAAGCCGTGAACGAGGTTGAAAACGCCCTCTGGGACGCCGGCTTGGACCATGACTTCAGCGAGAAGCGTTGCTGTGGCCGGGGTTTCTTCAGAAGGTTTGGCCACCACGGCATTGCCGCACGCGAGCGCGGGGGCGACCTTCCAGCTTAGGGACAGCAGCGGCAGGTTCCATGGGCAGATGGCGGCGACGACGCCCAAGGGCCGGCGGATCGAATAGTTCAGCGCGCCGCGGGGGCTGGCCGGGCTTCCCGGCGTTTCAAAGCTTTCGCCGCCTTGGGTGCGCGCCATCGCGGCAAAGGCGCGAAAATTGGCAGCCCCGCGCGGCACATCCAGCACTTCTGCGACTGTTAGGGGCCGCCCGGTGTCAGCCACTTCGGCGGCGACAAACTCGGCCGCGCGGGCGTCGATACCGTCGGCGATGCGCTCCATCATGTCGGCGCGTTGCTCAGCCGGCGCACGGCCCCAGTCACCGGCCATGGCCTTGCGGCCAGCTTGCACGGCAGCGTCTACCATGGCGGCATCGGCCTCATAAACGTCGCCGATGGGCTCGCCGGTGGCAGGATTCAAATTGGAGAAGGGCTGCCCGCTTTCAACGAATTTGCCGCCGATGAAATTGCGGAAATTTGCCATGGTCTAGAGCTTGAACTCGGCAACCGTGGCCCCTGCGCCATAGGTGGGGCCATAGCCATGTATGGTAGCGCCGCTGAAGCCGCCGGTCGCGCCCAGCACCCACGCCAGATGCTTCATGCCGAAATCGGCCTTGGTCTTGCCGGCATAGTCAGTCACGGCCGCGCGGGCGGCGGTACTGCCTTGCGTGAGGGCGGCGAGAAACGCCTTATTGGCGGCATCGTCAGCTTCGTGACGGATATGGTCGGTAGCGATATCGATGCTGTGATCGAAATATGCACCGGACAGGCCGCCAACGGCGACGACCGCGACGCGCTTGCCTTGTGCGTCTGCAGTTGCAGCGGCCATGGCGGCGAGCGCCTCGGTTTTGGCAAAATCATGGTAGACGTTGTTGGCGGCAATCACGAGCGGAACCCGGCCGGGATTGAGCAGGCTATCGGCGACGATGGTGCCAGTATCAATCGGGAAGTCTTCATAATCCACCGGTTTGGCGCTGACGCCGATAGTAGCGCAGCTCGCCACACAGGCGGTGGCAAGGGCGACATCGGCTTTGATATCAAACGGCAGGTCGCCGAATTCATACCAATTCTCATCAACATGCACGCCCTTGGAATGAGCGCGGACCTGCCATAGCTCATCGAGAACCGCGATCCACTGGGTGGAATAGACCAGCAAAACATCGGGCTTGGAGGCGGCCAATGCAGCGGAGGCAGCTTTGAACGCGGCCGCCAAGGGTGCCCAAGGCGGGTTTTCGGGTCGCAGATAGGGCAGCGGTGAGCCGGTGACGAGAAAGGCGGAGACGATGGCCATGGGTCAGGCTCCCGCGCTTTCTAGATTCCATTCCATAACCGCATTGCCGGTGCCGATCACCGTACCATAGCCATGTAGCTCAGCCGGCGTGCGCGGGAAGCCCATAGCGGAGAGCATCCAGGGGAAAGCACCGGATTTTACTTCGGCAAAGGCTTCTTCCACCCATTGCGGGAACAAGCGCATAACCTCGTCCACTTCGCCCCGGCGGAGCAGTTCGATGATGCGCATATCCCATTTGTAGCCCGGATAGCTTTGGGGGTGCTCTTTGGTCATGTCCTCAGGCAGCGCGGGCTCTTCATGGAAATGCCAGTGTGAGAAGGTGTTGGAGCAGAGCAGCACGGCGCGTTTGCCGCTGGCTTCAATGGCGCGGCGCGTGGCTTCGCCGAGCTTGATCATTTCATCCACGCCTTCATCGAGCGTGAGATAATAAGGCGAGTTGTTGGCGGAAATGCCCACCACCGGAATGTCCCATTGCGGGCGGATCATGTGCAGCGTGGTGATGGTGCCATAGTCCACACGGAAGCCCGGATTGCGCATCATTTTCGCTTCAAGGCCCATCGCCTTAGCTTCAGCGCAACAGGCTTCGGCCAGTGCCACATCAACGTTCAGATCGAAATTATAGCGAAACAGATTGGGAAAAATCGGATCCACGGATTTGCCGGACAGCTTTTCCACGCCGAGGAAATGATGCCCCACCAGTGTCTGCCAATGCGGGGAATGCACCAGCAGAACGTCCGGCTTCAGCGCATCAAGGCTCTTGCGCGCCCGCTCATAGGCCCAGCGCAGCTGCTCCCAGCCGCCTTCCGAACGCGGCTCATTCTGGGGCGGGTTTTCAGCATAGACCAGATGCGGCGGATGAGGGGCAATAAAGCCTGCTACAATCTTTCCGTCAGCCATAATCAATGCTCCTTAAAAAATCGCCATGGGACGCGCCGGAGAGCCAGTGGCCCCCTTGAACGGCACCGCGCCAAAGGCAAAAGCGAAGGTCCAGGCCTTTTTCTCGATGAGACCGGAGAACTTCATGTTTTCCATGATATAAATGCCGTTTTCGACCAGAAACTTCTGATGATTGGGCGCAAACAACCGCGCGCCTTTGTCCGGTATCGCCTCCACGGCCCAATTATCAGTGCCCACCAACGCGACCTTTTTCGTCACCACCCAGTCCCCAGCCGCCGGCGACAGTCCGGGCGTACCGGAATTGAACTTTTCATTGTCGGTTTTCCAATAGCGGTCCCAGCCGGTGTGAATGAACAGCGCATCGCCTTCGCGGATGTCATCCAGCGTCATGCCCTGCTTTTTCAGCGCCTTCTCAAGGTCCGCCACCTCTATAGCATCGCCCACATCAAGCACGCGCGGCGCGATCGCGGCGGCGACATCAATCAGCACCCCGCGTGTGAAAATCGGCGGCGCATGTTCCACGCCCAGCTTTTTGAAGCCATGGCCATCGCCAATTTCGCTCTGCTTCCATCCATTGTAATAGCGCACTTCGCTGGTGCCATCCTCATCAGTGTACACCGTGCCCATATGCGCCAGCGAATCAAACTGGGTGCCATCCTGGGTAATCTCGCCGGAAATATGATCTTCATTCCATACCAGTTTATTCTCGCCCATAGGGCCATAAGTCGGCGCGCCGGGGATGGTCAGCCGATACGTGCGCTTATAGGGCGTGAGTGCAAATAGCGGCATATCCTCTTCAAAGGTCTGCGCCATATCAACAACAGTGCCGGTTTTGATAAGCGAAGCGGCTTCCAGCACTTTAGCCGGCGTCAGGCGGTTGGCAGCGCCAATCTGATCATCAGCGCCAAATTCAGACGGCCACCATTTCGCCCGCTCCATACTGTCCTGCGCCGCAGCCGGCATCGCCAACAGCGCCGCGCCCGCCAATAACAACTTCGCAAACCCGCCCATAGAAACTCCCCGGTCTATTCAATGAGGACAGTGTCCGGCCTTCAAGCCTGCGGTGCAAGGCGCCAAAAAGGCGTCAGTCTCATATTGTGATACTTACTCAGCCTCGCCCGCGATAGCCTGGCACGCCTTGATCTGGCAGCCACAGGCCTTCAGGCGGCGGGCCGGATTGCCAGAACACATCAATCGGCATCCCGCCGCGCGGATACCAATAGCCGCCAATCCGCAGCCAGTGCGGGCGCATCTCAGTCACAAGCCGCACGCCAATGCCCACGGTCACATCTTCATGAAAGCCGGCATGGTTGCGAAATGAGCCCAAAAACAGCTTCAGCGATTTTGATTCGACGATGCGCGCGTCAGGCACATAATCAATCACCAGATGCGCAAAATCCGGCGCGGCCGTTACCGGGCACAGCGAGGTAAACTCCGGCGCTGCAAAGCGCACCAGATATACCAGCCCCGGCCTCGGGTTAGCTGGATAATCCAGCACCGCCTCATCGGGCGAGGAGGGCAGCCCGGAGGCCTTTCCCAAATGCAAAGTTTCAGTCATTTGCTGCCTATATCATCAAAACGCTCAACAGGTGGTGACATGGCGCGTTGGCGTGCCTATGTCACCCCTAGAATGCACCGCGCAAAGCGATAGCTGGGGAGTAACTCATGAACCTTCTGGTCAGCACTGAATGGCTTGCCGCCGAACTTGGCAAATCGGATCTGCGCGTCATAGACGCCAGCCTGTTTCTGCCCGCCCATGATCGCAACGCCAGGGCCGAGTTTGAAGCCGCGCATATTCCCGGTTCCGTGTTCTTCGATATCGAGGAAGTGTCGGACAGTAATTCCTCCCTCCCCCATATGCTGCCCGCGGCCGAAAAATTCGCCAGCCGCATGCAGGCGCTCGGCCTTGGCGATGGCAGCCGGATCGTTGTTTATGACAATTCGCCCGTGCGCTCTGCAGCGCGGGTATGGTGGATGCTGCGTATGTTCGGCGCGCATCAGGTCGCGATTCTCGATGGTGGCTTCCAGAAGTGGCGCGCTGAAGGCCGGCCCACCGAAAGCGGCAAGCCCGTTGTTCGTCACCGGCATTTTACCGTGTGGGCAGACACCAGCATGGTCCGCAACATGGCGCAGATGACAGAAAACCTGCGTACCAAGGCCGAGCAGGTAGCTGATGCCCGCGCGGAAGGCCGTTTTGCAGGCACCGAGCCAGAGCATCGCCCCGGCCTGCGCGCCGGCCATATCCCCGGCGCCAAAAACCTGCCGATGGACCAGCTGTTCACGCCTGAGGGCATTTGGCGCTCGCCTGAAGAGCTTCAGGCCGCCTTTGATGCCGCCGGGGTTGATCTGAAAAAGCCTGTCGTCGCCAGTTGCGGTTCTGGCATCACGGCCGCGACTATCGCCTTTGCCGCCGCCCTTCTGGGCCATCCCGGCGTGGCGATTTATGACGGCTCCTGGACAGAATGGGGCGGCACGCCGAGCAATCCGGTGGTGACTGGGCGTTGAGTCTACGCCGACCGCCCCGCCCTGATCTCTCCGGCCAAGCAGCGGCCACAAAGCTGATAACGGCGGGCCGGCCCGATATCAGCAAGGACCCTTATGTGAACCCGCCGATCGCGCGGGCCAGCACGATCTTATTCCCCAGCGTAGGCGCGCTGGATGCGGCCGGCGCAGCGCCTGATCAGGGGCTCTATTATGGCCGCCGCGGCACGCCGACGCACTGGGCGCTGGAAGACGCGCTTACTGCGATGGAGCCAGACGCGGCAGGCTGCCGACTCTGCCCCTCCGGCGTGGCCGCCATCACCACCTCGCTACTGGCCGTGCTGAGCGCGGGCGACGAATTGCTGATCACCGACAGCGCCTATGAACCAAGCCGGGTGTTTGCGGACAATATGCTCGCTAAGCAAGGCATCACCACCCGCTATTTCGATCCGCGTATCGGCGCTGATATCGCCTCCTTTATCACGCCCGCCACCAAGGCCATCCTGCTAGAATCGCCCGGCTCCCTCACCTTTGAACTGCACGATCTGCCTGCCATCACCAAAGTGGCTAAAGCCCATGGCATCACCACGCTAATCGATAACACCTGGGCCACGCCGCTGCGCTTGCAACCCTTGGCGCTGGGCGTTGATATCTCCATTCAGTCCGCCACCAAATATATCGGCGGCCATTCCGATCTGCTGATGGGCGTGATCACCGCCACGGCTGAACACCTCCCCCGCGTCGCCAAGATGCAGCGGCTGCTGGGCCAGACAGTGGGCGCTGATGATGCGGCATTGGCCTTGCGCGGCCTGCGCACGCTGGCGCTGCGGCTTGATCGGCATGAAGCCAGCGGGCTGGACGTAGCGCGCTGGCTGGAGGCGCACCCCCTCGTCCACGCCGTGCTGCACCCGGCGCTGGAAAGCCATCCCGATCATGATATTTACCGGCGAGATTTCACCGGCAGCACCGGGCTGTTCGCCGTCGCCTTCAAGCACGGCACCCGTGCCGATCTGGCCACCGTGCTTGATAGCCTGCACCATTTCGGCCTCGGCTTCAGCTGGGGCGGCATTGAATCACTGTCGCTGCCCGTGGGCTTTCGCGGCAACCGCAGCGCCGTCACGCCAGATTGGCCCGGCCCGCTGGTACGGTTCAACATCGGGCTGGAAGACCCGGCCGATTTGATTGCAGACTTGAAAGCTGGGCTGGACCGCTGGCCGGCGAGCTGAGCATAAGGTGCTTCGTGCCAGATTGCCGCGCCCCTAAGCAGTTCAAAGCTGCTATGATTAAATTGTAGCGCAAAAGGGGGTCATAAAAATGGAAGCTGACGTACAAAGTCTTTCGGACATCATCGGGTTGGAAAATCTGGTAACCGATGCGACCGAGCTAGAATACGCGGCCCAAGATTATTTCGCGCGCGGTGATCAGCCGCTTGCCATCGCCCGCCCGCAAAGCATCGAAGCGCTTAGCAAGCTGGTCGCAGCCGCCACCTCGCAAGGCCTCGCCATCTTCCCGCGCGGCGGCGGCTATTCCTATACGAACGGCTATCTCCCCACCCGCCCTGGCATCACGATAGATCTGCAAGGCCTCAACCGCATCATCGAGATCAACGCTGATGACATGTTCGTCACCGTGGAAGCCGGCTGCACCTGGGCCGCGCTTGATGCAGCCCTCAAGCCACTAGGGCTGCGGACCCCGTTCTGGGGGCCATTTTCTGGCCTGAATGCAACTGTCGGCGGCGGGGTATCGCAAGGCAGCATCAGCTGGGGGTCCAGCCGTTACGGCGTATCTTCGGAAAGCGTGCTCGATCTGGAGATTGTCTGCGCCAATGGCACCCGCGTGCGCACCGGCGCTTCCGGCCAGCCCGGCCATTCGCCATTCTTCCGCAATTATGGCCCAGACCTGACCGGCATTTTCCTCTCCGATTGCGGCGCGCTCGGCATCAAGGCCACTATCACCTTGAAGCTGATGCGCCGGCCCGCCCATAGTCTGGGCCTGTCTTTCGCCTTCCCGTCGCTCGAAGAAGGCGTTGCCGCTGCTGCCGATGTGGCGCGGGAGAATGTCGTGACCGATACCGTGGGGGTGCTCGCCGCCCGGGCGCGCGCCGCGGCCACAAAGCAATCACTCGCCAAAGACTTGAAAGCCCTCTGGAAAATCGGCCAGACCGGCGTGGGCGTGTTTGACAGCGTCAAACGCATGGCGCGCGTCGCCTTGGCGGGCCGTCGTTTCCTAGAAGATCTGGATTTCACCTTTCACTTCATCGTGGAAGGCCCCAACCGTGAAACCGTGGCAGCGCACGCCAAGACCGTGCGCGATGCCATCGCCGGGCGCGGCCTGGAAATCGCCAACACCATCCCCACCATGATGCGCGCTGAGCCTTTCCAGAAATACGACATGCTGAACGAAGCCGGCCAGCGTCAGTTGCCGCCCAGCACGATATTGCCGCTGTCCCGGGTGATCGGCTTTCATACAGCGTTTTTCGCCGCCATCGCGCCGCTGGCCGATGAGATGGCCAAAAGCTCAATGAACGTGTTTCCAGTGTTCGCTACCATAGGCACCACCGGCTTTCTCTATGAGCCGGTCATCGCCTGGAATGACGCGCCAGAACTATTCCACCGCCGCCACACCAAGCCCGCTCTCATCGCCCAGATTGAGGACCGCAAGCCTGATCCCGAAGCCCGGGCCCTTGCGGCACAAATCCGCCAGATCATGATTGACCTATCCTTCCAGATGGGCGGCATCCACCTCCAGATTGGCAAGATTTACCCGCTGCTGCGAGAACGCGACGCCACCGCCACAGCGCTGCTCCACGATATCAAGCGCCGCACCGATCCGGACGGGCTGCTTAACCCCGGCGCGCTGGGCATGGGTCTCTAGCATTACGCGCGAACCTCTGTATCGTCTGCGCATGACTACAGCTTCAGCAACCATCCCCAATGCCACCGATGCAGCGTTGCCCGTATCCCTGAAGCTGGGCTGGAGCATTGGCGCGCTCGGCGCTGGCCTTCTGGTCAATGGCGTCTCGGCGCTGGCGTTCTTTTATATGGTCGGCGTGTTAAGAATCGAGCCTGCGCTGGCTGGCGCCATCGTGTTTGCGGCAAAAATCATTGATGTGCTGACCGATCCGGTGATGGGCATCATCAGCGACCGGCATGTCTCCCCCAAAGGACGCAGGCGGCCGTTCTTGCCCTTGGGGGCCGTGCTCAGCGCGCTCGGCTTTGTCGCCATTTTCACCGTGCCAATCTTTGAAAACAGCTGGGCCACCGCCGGCTGGGTGTTCGCCGCCCTCACGCTGTACACAATCGGCTACACCATCTTCAACATCCCCTTCATGTCCATGCCGGCTGAAATGACTGACAGCTATCATGAGCGCACCTCAATCCATGGCTACCGGCTGGTGTTCGCATCCTTGGCCACTTTCATCGCCACCGCCATTGGGCCGACAATACTCGACAAGATGGGCAAATCCGAATGGTCCAGCTATGCCACCATTGCCGTCGGCGGCGGGCTAATCATCTTTCTCGCCATGATCACCAGCTATTTCGCCACCAGCAAGGCCCGCTTCACGGACCGCACGCCCTCTGCCGCCGCCAGCGCCCTCAAAGACTTCAAGACCGTGCTAGGCAACCTGCATTTCCGCCGGCTGATGGGCGTAAAGCTTTCACAGCTCATCGGCATTCAGGTCACGCAGGCGGCGTTCCTGTTCTTCATTCTGCAACGGCTGCAACTCGGTTTTGACATTCTGCTCATCCTGGGAAGCGTCAGTATGGCCGCGTCGTTCATCGCCACGCCGATCGTGCTCAAAATAGCTCGGCGCTATGGCAAACGCGCCGGCTATTATCTCTCGGGTGCCGCGGCCGTCACGGGGGCCGTAAGCTGGTCATTCGCGGGCCCCGGGGAGCCGATGCTCGCCCTTGCCGCTCGCTCGGTGCTTTCAGGTATTTCCTTTTCGGGCAATGTCGTCATCGCCATGTCCATGCTCACGGACATCATCAACTATGATGGCCGCACCACCGGCGTGAGAAAAGAAGGCGCCTACACCGCCTTTTACAGCTTTGTGGAAAAGCTCACCGCCGCCATCGGGCCGCTGGTGATCGGAACCGCGCTCAGCCTGGCAGGCTTCAACAACAAGCTGCCGCCCGATGTGCCGCAAGGCCCGGAGGTAGGCACCGCGCTGCTGTTCTCGGTCTCGTGGCTCCCTGCCGTCATGGGCGTTATCGCGATGCTGATCCTCAGCACTTACAAGCTCACCGAAGCCGAGATCAGGGGCGACCCTTAGGTCCTGACCCCTAATCCACATCCTCAACATCGACCTTGTCCCCGGTCACCTTTTGGGAAAGTGCTGCGGCCATAAACGGATCAAGCGCACCATTGAGCACATCATCGGGCGCTGACGAGGTAAGCCCCGTCCGCAAGTCTTTCACCATCTGATAGGGCTGGAGCACATAGGAGCGTATCTGGTGCCCCCAGCCGATATCGCTCTTGCCCGCTTCCACGTCGGCGGCCGCCGCCTCTCGAATGGCCAGTTCGCGCTCATACAGCCGGGCCTTTAGCATCTTCATCGCCGTCGCCCGGTTCTTGTGCTGCGATCGCTCATTCTGGCACGCCACAATCACGCCAGTGGGCATATGGGTAATACGAACGGCTGAATCGGTGGTGTTCACATGCTGCCCCCCGGCCCCAGACGCCCGATAAGTATCGATCTTGAGATCAGATTCCTTCACGTCAATCTCGATATCATCATCAATCTGCGGATATACCCACACAGACGCAAAGCTGGTGTGTCGCCGCGCCGCCGAATCATACGGGCTGATCCGCACCAGCCGATGCACGCCGCTTTCGGTCTTCGCCCAGCCATAGGCCTGTGCGCCCTTGATCAGCAGTGTCGCGTTTTTGATGCCCGCCTGCTCGCCGGAATTATGGTCAATCAGTTCAACCTTATAGCCGCGCGCCTCGGCCCAACGCTGATACATGCGCGAGAGCATCTGCGCCCAATCCTGGCTCTCGGTGCCGCCGGCGCCGGAGTTGATTTCCACATAGGTGTCATTGTTGTCCGCCTCGCCCGAGAGTAACGCCGCCACCTTGTCCCGCTCAGCACGTGCTGCCAGCGCCGCCAGCGCCGCCACACCTTCAGTGGCCATCTCCTCATCGCCTTCATCCTCAGCCATCTCAATAAGCTCAGAAGTGTCGGCAAGCTCACGCTCGATAGTGCGGGTGGCTGAAATCGCTTCATCCAGCCGGCGACGTTCGGTCATCACCACCTGCGCCGCCTTGGGATTATCCCACAGCTTAGGGTCTTCAACCCGCGCGTTCAGTTCATCAAGACGGCGAAGCGCACGATCCCAGTCAAAGAAACCTCCTCAGCAGGTCGAGCGCCTGCTTGATCTGGAGGGCATGGCTTTCCGCCTCGGCACGCATCAAAATATCCTTAAAACTAACTAGGTTCGGCTCTTAATAGATACCGCCTGCATTTTCCATGAATTCCGCATCAGAGCGCACCCGGCGTCCCACCGATGCCTCTTCCTCACTCTCGCCCACCCGCCGAGGCTCGGAATCTGGCTTGAAAGCCTCCCATATCACAAGGGCCTTGGCCTCATCGCTCGGCCACCCTGAAAAAGACCGCTTGCCGGACCTGCGGTCCACCTTCACCATCCGCACACCGGGCGGAATCACAAAAGGCCGCTTCTCCGCGTCTTTTAGCGCCACCTTCGCAAAATCCAGCCAAATCGGCCCCGCTGTATTCCCGCCCTGCACATAGCCGCCCAGATTGCGTGGCGTATCATAGCCAAGATATAGCCCCGCCACCAAATCCTGGCTGCCGCCCATAAACCACACGTCCTTGGGCCCACTGGTCGTCCCGGTCTTCCCTGCCAGTGGCCGGTCCAGCGCGCGAAGCCGCACCGCCGTGCCCCGCGTCACCACGCCTTCCATCAGATGCACTGCCTGATAGGCCGTGCGCGGGTCCATCACTTGCTTGGGCGTGCCGCCAGGACGCGGCATCGCCCCGCCGTCCCAGTTATCCGCCAAACAATTCGGGCAGCTCCGCGTGTCCCGCCGGTAAAGCACCTTGCCGTCACGGTCCTGCACCATGTCAATCAACGTGGGAGACAGCGCCCGCCCCGCATTAAACATCTGCGCATAAGCATTGGTAAGCTTCATCACCGTAGTCTCGCCCGCCCCCAGCGCCACGGCCAGATTGGGAGAATAGTCCCCCACGCCCAGTGCCTTGGCCTGCGCCACCACCTTGTCCATGCCCACATTAAAGGCCAGCCGCACCGTCATCAGATTGCGGCTCTGTTCCAGCCCCCAACGCAAGGTCCGCGGCCCCGCACTACTGCCGCCAAAGTTGCGAAAACATTTCTGCCCCAGCGCCCGGCCCTGATAAACGCAAAACGGCCCATCAACGATAATCGAGGAAGGCGTAAACCCATTGTCCATCGCCGTTGCATAAACAATCGGCTTGAACGTCGACCCCGGTTGTCTTTTGGCCTGTGTCGCCCGGTTAAAGCTCTGCGCACGCGCATCAAAACCGCCCACCATCGCCAGCACCCGCCCGGTATGCGGATCTTGCGCAACAAACCCACCCGAAACCTCCGGTGCCTGCCGAAGCGAATAGCTGGATCCAGATTTAGTAACGATAATCACATCGCCCGGTTTCAACACCTGAAAGGCCGTCTGCGCCGTCCCCTTAAATTTTGCCGCGGCAGCCGAGGCCGGCAACCGCCCCTCGCTGCCATCATCAAAGCCCAGCCTCAGCGAGCCAGCATCCCGCCCTAAAACCACCGCGCGCTTCCAGCTGTCATAGCCAAGCGGCACCACGACACCCGTCAGCCGCCCGCGCCAATTCTCCCCCACTTCAATCTTCCCGGCAGGTCCCCGCCAAGCCCGCCCGCGCTCAAACCGCGTAAGCCCATCCCGCATGGCCTTTTCAGCCGCCGCCTGCATCATCGGATCAAGCGACGTCCGTATCCACAAGCCGCCGCCATAAACACTGTCCCGCCCCGCGTCGGCATCCTCACCGTAGCGCGCAAGAAGCTGGCGGCGCACGTCCTCAATAAAATAATCCCCGCCGCGCGCGGACCTTGGCGCCCGGTTCGGCACCGCCACCAAAGGCTCTGCCGACGCCGCCGCGCGCTCTGCGGCGCTGATGTGCCCATCCTCTTCCATGCGCCCCAGCACATAAGCCCGGCGCGCCAGAGAGCGCGCCTGCTGCGTCACCGGGCTATAGGTGGAAGGCGCCTTGGGCAGGATTGCCAGATAGGCCATTTGCGCCAAATCAAGATCGCGCGCACTCTTGCCAAAATAAGCCTGAGCCGCAGCTTCAATGCCATAGGAATTTCGCCCCAGAAAAATCTGGTTCAGATAAAATTCCAAGATCTGCTCTTTAGAAAACACCCGCTCCAGCCGCCGCGCTACAATCAACTCCTTCAGCTTGCGCGTAAGCGTCACTTCATTGCCCACAAGGCTCTTGGCCAATTGCTGGGTTATGGTGGATGCCCCAATCGGCCGATTGCCATTAAACTGCGCCAGCACGTTAACAAACACGGCATTAACCAGCCCCGGATAATCAAGCCCGCCATGGCTAAAAAAATTCTTGTCCTCTGCAGACACATAAGCCTTAGCCAGCAGCGGCGGAATTTCACCATAGGCCAGATAAATGCGCCGCTCACGCATGAAGCTGGTCACCACCTCGCCGTTAATATCCCTGACCGTAGAGGGCAGCGCCGGTGCAAACCGCGCGAGCTCCGCCTCATCCGGCAGGCTGTCAGCCACGCTCTGAAAGCCCAGCCAGCCCAAAGCCAGCAACGCCGCCAAGCCCATACCCGAAAAGATTAGCCACCGCCGCATCATCCCGCTCTAGCGCGGCCAGCGGCAAAACGCCAAGCCCCTCTCATTCGCCTAACATATGCCGCTCAATGGCCCGCGCAATCCCGTCCGCCACCCGCTTCTGCCCGTCCCTTGAAAACAAAAAGTCCGCATCCTCACCATTGGACACATAACCCGTCTCCAGCAGAATCGACGGCACATCGGGCGCCTTCAACACACGAAACCCCGCAAAATGATGAAATTGTGAGCGAAACTTGATACGTGAGGATAGCTCTTCCTGTAGCATTTCCGCAAAAGCCACGGACACGTTGGTCGTCGCCCGGCGCGATAGCTCGATCATCACATCACCCACTTCCGGCGCATCAATCCCCAAATTCAACCCTCCAATGATGTCCGCCTTATTCTCCCGCGCCGCCAACCGCGCCGCCACAGCATCAGATGCGGTCGCCGAAAGCGTATAAACACTCGCCCCCCGCGCCTCCTGATTCAGCGCTGCATCAGCATGCACAGACACAAACAGATCGGCCCGCGCCTCGCGCGCAATCTGCACCCGCCCCGCCAACGGAATAAACCGGTCATCATCGCGCGTCAGCCGCACCCGCACCCGCTTCCGCTTGTTCAGCAGCCGCGCCACTTCCTTGGCAATCGCCAGCGTCACATCCTTCTCATAGCCGCCCCGCACCGAGATCGCGCCCACATCCTTGCCGCCATGCCCGGCATCAATCACCACCAGCGGCACCGTGCCAGAGCGCGGCTTCACCCCCGGCCCGCGCCCGGCGCGCCGCACCGGTTCAGGCCGTTCCGGCGGGGGGGCGGCCTCAGCGGCACGCGGCTGCACCGGCGTCATCGCATCAGGAACCGCCTCGCCCGCTTTGGTGACAGGGGGCGAGGTCATAGCTTGCGCAAGCACATCGCCGGTAAGGCGCGGCGCAGCTACCGGCGCGGCAACTTCTGCCGGCGTTTCCGCTTCAGCCAGTGCAATATCAAGCCGCGCCGGCGCACGGCGCACCGCCAGGGGCCGCCGCCCGGCTTTCACCGCCTCGCCAAATTCCTCCCCCCCCGCCCGCCGCAAGGTCAGCACCAGCTGGCGCTCGCCTGCTTCCGCCGACACCAGCAGCACCGGCCCCTGCAAATCCAGCACCAGCCGCGCCACACCAGGCGCAAACGCCGCCAGCCGCATCTGCGCCACAGAATTAACCCCGGCCACCGTCATCGGCCCCGCCACCACCGCCGGCAGGTCAATCACCAGCCGGTCAGGCTCGGTAAGCGCAAAGCTCCAGCCCGCCGCCACCGGGCCATCGGTGGCAATCGTCACCACGCCCGGCACAATCGACACCCCCAGAAGCGCTGCTGCCTGCACAGGCCCCGCCATCAGCGCCAAATACAGCGCCGCCATGGCGGCTCGAAGACTCACCGCTTCATCAAAACCGAAGCGCCGGCATAGCGGCCGCTCTGGCCCAGTTCTTCCTCAATGCGGATCAGCTGATTATATTTGGCCAACCGGTCAGACCGCGCCAGACTGCCCGTCTTGATCTGGCCGCAACCACACGCCACCGCCAGATCAGCAATGATCGAATCCTCGGTCTCGCCAGAACGATGGCTCATCACCGTGCGATAGCCAGCCCGGTGCGCAATCTCCACAGCTTCCAGCGTCTCAGACAAGGTGCCAATCTGGTTGACCTTAACCAGAAGCGCATTGGCCAAACCTTCATCAATGCCCTCGCGCAGACGCTGCGGGTTGGTCACAAACAGATCATCGCCCACAAGTTGCACCCGGTTCCCCAGCCGCTCGGTGAGCATCTTCCAGCCTGCCCGGTCATCCTCGTCCATGCCGTCTTCAATCGAGAGAATCGGATAATCATCAGCCAGTTTCGCCAGATAATCCGTCATCCCGGCGCTATCGAGCTTCAAGCCCTCACCCGCCAGATGATAGATACCGTCATGGCAAAACTCCGTCGCCGCCGCATCCAGCGCCAGCCACACGTCCTTGCCGGCCTTGAACCCGGCTTCCTCAATGGCCGCCATCACAAAATCCAACGCCGCGCGGGTGCCGTTCAGATTAGGCGCAAAACCGCCCTCATCGCCCACAGCCGTCGCCAACCCGGCGGCTTTCAAGCGGCTCTTGAGCACATGGAAAATCTCCGCGCCCCACCGCACTGCTTCCCGCAATGATCCCGCCATCACCGGCATCACCATGAATTCCTGAATATCAATCGGGTTATCCGCATGCGCGCCGCCATTGATAATGTTCATCATCGGCACCGGCAGCAGCCCGGCCGAAACCCCGCCCACATAGCGGTGCAACGGCAGCCCGCGCGCGTCCGCCGCTGCCCGCGCCACCGCCAGGCTCACGCCGAGAATCGCATTGGCCCCCAGCCGGGCCTTGTTGGGCGTGCCGTCCAGCTCAATCAGCGCTGCATCAATCTCGCCCTGCTCTTCGCCCTCCATCCCGGAAAGCGCATCCAGAATCTCGCCATTAACCGCCGCCACAGCCTCAAGCACGCCCTTGCCCAGATAGCGGCTCTTATCGCCGTCCCGCTTCTCCACAGCCTCATGCGCGCCCGTAGACGCGCCAGAGGGCACAGCAGCGCGGCCAAACGAGCCATCCTCCAGCACCACATCAACCTCCACAGTCGGGTTTCCCCGACTGTCGATGATTTCGCGTCCGATGATATCGATGATAGCAGTCATTTAGTTTATCCTTCTGGCGGCACATTCTTGCGCCATTCCGGTTGAACACAAGAACACCCTGCGCCATCTATCTATGCAGGTCCGCCGCCGCAACGCCCCAATCACCTTCCGGGAGACGATAATGACCACTGAACCAGAGATCACCACAATCGACACCATGAAGCCCGCCAGCGGTTTTCTGGGGGCCGCAGAGTCGCGTATCATGGATTTCGCTGAAGACGCCATGTACGGACTGGTCAAATCCATGGACTCGCTGGTGCTCGCCGCCCACCGCTTTGCCGCCGAAATAGATACAATGGCAGGGCCGCAGGTCGGCGATTTCGCCCGCTCGGCCGCCGATGTCGTATCAAGCCTTCAGCGCGGGCTAGCCGCTAAGCAAGTGTCCGAATTGCTGGAAGATGGTCAGGACCTAATCCGACGCCAGCCTGTGTTGGCCATCGGCATCGCCGTCGCCAGCGGCTTTCTCATAGCCCGCCTCGCTCGTAGCGGCGGGAACGACGACGCGTGATCAACCCTGAGCAGCCCAACCCTGCGGAAAGCCCGCCGCCGCCAAGGCCGTCTGTATTTGCGCTGGTCGGCGCCCTTTTCACTGAAGCTAAAGCGCTGTTTGGCGCAGAGCTTGACCTAGCCAGTGCTGAAATAAGGGTAAACACTATTCGGTTCGCGCTGGCGCTCGCCGCCATTATGGCCGGTGGCTTGATGATAGGCACCGCCTTTATCGCGCTCTTTGCCGCCCTTATTGCAGCGCTTATCCCCAGCCTAGGGGCGCTAGGCGCCGCTTTGGTCACGGCCCTGGCCGCTTTGATTGCAGCCGCAGCCCTGATTATTGCAGGCGTGAGCACATTGCGGCGCAGCCCGATTGCGCCGCAGCGCGCTTTAGCCAATCTCAAATCCCATGCTGATACTATTTTGAAAAAACAGTCACAGGAGCAGCGAGATGAGCACCAAGAACATTGATCGCCTCACCGAACAGGCCCGCCTCACCCGAGGCCGCGTCAGCGCCCGCGCCGCAGAGCTCCGGGTGCGAACCGATCCGTCAGAACTAGCTGATGACCTGATGAACTTTGCCGCCGGCAAAGCTCAAACCCTCACCAGCCAGGCGCGCACACTCGCCGCAGCCCATCCGGTTGCCATCGGCGCTGGTATAGCCGCCGTTGCCTTGGCCCTGTTCACCAAGCGTCAGCTAAGCCATGCTGAAATCGAACTCGGTGATGACTATTCCGATTATGACGATAGTTTCAGCTCCAGCCCTCCCGCCGCCGAAAGCAGCATCAACCCGCTGGTTTCAATCCTATCCGCGCTCGCTGCCGGCGCGTTTCTAGGCCTGCTCTCCGCCGACAAAAAATAAACCTGTCAGCATGGGTTCAGCCATCAGAGCGCATAATGCCTTCATCCTTCAAAAACCGGAGCTTTTCATGCGCTTGATTGCCCTATTACTTCTCGCCGCCACCCCGCTTGCCGCCTTCACCGCGCCTGCCCACGCGCAAAGTGCAGTAGCCGATCCCGCTGCGCGCACCTTTATCGAAAACCTGGCCAACAAAGCCTTTGCCACCCTGAATGACCCCAAGCTTACCCGTGAGGACAGAAGCGCGCGCTTCCGCACAATGCTTAAAGAAAATGTCGCCCTCACCGAAATCGGCAACCGCCTGATCCGCCGCCAGCGCGCTTCGATTACCGACACCCAGTACAAAGCCTATCAAGCCGCATTCCCGCAATTCATCCTCAATGCCTATGCGGACCGGTTGCAAGATTATAAGGACGCAGAATTGAAAACCTCGCGTATCGTAGCAAGAGGGCCGTTTACCGAGGTGCATACCAGAGTCACACAACCAGGATCACAGCCTATTGATGCCATCTGGCAAGTCCGGAAAACCGCTGGCGGCGCGTATAAACTGAACAACCTGATCGTATCGAACATCAATCTTTCGATAACGCAGGAAGCGGATTTTGCGAACTATATCAAAACAAACGGTTTTGACGCGCTGGTAAAGTTCCTCACCACTTCAAACGCAGCGCGCTCGGCATGAGCAAGCTTCATCTCGTATTTGGCGGGCGGGTAGCTGATCCGCAGGGGCAAGAGTTTATCGAGCCTGAAAAGCTGCATGTCGTCGGCATTTATCCCAACTATGCCAAAGCTGAAGCAGCATGGCGCGCACAAGCGCAGCGGACAGTGGATGACGCCACAATGAAATATGTCGTCGTCCACCTCCACCGCATGCTAGAGCCGGATTGAATTTTAGTTTTTGGACGCCAGCCCAAATCCGGAAAAGCGCTTGTTGAACCGCGCGACCTGACCGCCAGCATCCAGCATCTTGCCAGCGCCGCCAACCCAGGCCGGGTGTGAGGACGGGTCGATGTCCAGCGAAAGCGTGTCGCCTTCCTTGCCATAGGTAGAACGGGTTTCATATTCGGTGCCATCCGTCATTTTGACGATGATCCGATGATATTCAGGATGGATGCCGCTTTTCATAACTCTGTCCTTCTGTGCGGCTGGTTCCGACCAGCCTTGTAAGTGCGGCGCAGGTAGCTTGCTTCGCTACAGCCTGCAAGCCCCTCTATTGAGGCGGATCAGCAATCATCGCCGTAAAACTAGCCTCGGCGGCAAGTTTCCCGGCAATTTCGGCACGGCCTTCAAATTTGCTGATACGGCCCCGGTTCTGGGTAAACTTCACTTTCAAATCGAGCAGGCAGCCGGGCTCCACGGGCAATCTGAACTTCGCATTTTCAATGGCCATGAAATAGACCAGTTTGCCCGCGCCTTCAGCGCCCAACGTGCGCATGGCCAAAACGCCAGCCGTTTGCGCCAACGCCTCCACAATCAGCACGCCGGGCATAATCGGACGTCCGGGAAAATGGCCCGCAAAAAACGGCTCGTTAATGCTAACCGCCTTGATACCCCGCGCTGAAACACCCGGCACAATATCCTCCACCCTATCAACAAGCAGCATAGGATAGCGATGCGGCAGCAACGCCATCACTTCACGGATTTCAGCCGGACCCAGCTTTTCGCCGGGTCCGCTCAGATCATCGTGGCTCAACGCTTTGCCGGGGCCGCTGCTGCCGGGGTGGCCGGCGGCGTTGTGGAAACGCGCGGCAGAGACTTGTCCAGACGCGCCACAACATCATTGGTGACGTCAAGCGCTGCAGAATTCTGCAACGTAGCCCCTTGCGCCAGCGCAATACTGGCACCGCGCTCCTTCATGATGGTGGTGATGATCGGCTGGGCCGCATCGTTGATCTGCTTCAGCACATATTGGCGAGCGGCCTGAAAATCCTGCTCGCGCTTCTGTACTTCCTGCTCAGCCTGCGTTTTGCGGGCGGTAAAATCACGCGCCTTGGTTTCCCAGGCTGTAAGCGCGGCGCCGGGCGCCTGAGGGCGGGTCTGGCCCAGCTGCTGCTCTTCAGTGCCCAATGAGGTGCGCAGCTGTGTCACGCGGGCTTGAATGGCGTCGAGCTTGGTCTTGAGCTCACCCTGCGCCTGCTTGCCAGCAGCAGAGTTTGCAAACACCTGATCCATGTCCACAATAATCACCACGGCAGCCGGCAACGTCTGCGAAACAGCAGGCGCCATGACAGGCGCAACAAGCGCCGTGGTAGAAATCGCGAGTGCTATCAATATATTCTTCATTAGAATTGAGTCCCTACGTTAAATTGAAAAAGCTGCGTGTCATCGCCAGGCTGGGATTTCAAAGCTTTGGCGAGATCGAAACGGAAGGGCCCAAAGGGCGAGTTCCAAGAAACCCCTATACCCACAGACACACGCGGGCTGGGAGAATTGCCGTAAAACTCTTCCACAAACCGGCGCCCAGCACCGGGATCAGCCAAAAGCGTACAAGGCTGGGTGGGGGTAAAGACATCTTGGCCATTGGCGTCAACCACACCGCTTGTCGTGCAACTCAATTGAGGGGTTTTTATACTCCAAACCGCACCGACATCAGCAAAAATAGACGGCCGTAGGCCCAATTCTGCCCCGCCAGAGCCGAGAGGTATCTGCACCTCCAGCTTACCATAATAATAATTACGGCCCCCAAGAGCATCGTCCAAAACGCCCGCTTGCTGCCTGTTGCCCCCAAACGGCACAGGATTGCCATTGGCATCAAAAGGCCGACGTATCACGCGCGGCCCCACACCACGGATTCGGAAACCGCGCATCTGCGGCTCACCAAGAAAGAATCGATCGGTTAGCAGAACGTCAGAGCCGCCATATCCGAAGATATTCCCAGCCTCCCCGCCAACCTGCAAGATAAAACCTGAGCCAAACAAAGACCAATAACGGTCATAATTAGCCCGGGTACGCACATATTTAACACCGCCCGGAATACCCGCGAAATCCTGACTGACCGAAAAACGCTGACCAGCCGTAGGCCGGATATTATTGTTAAGATTGTTAAAGATAATACTATAACCAATTGAAGATACAGTGCGATTTCCCAATGCTTCACAAAGGAACCGACCCGCCAGCAAAGGATCACACTGGCCGGTTATCGGATTAAAAAATAAGGTCTGATCAAGAGCGATTTTTTCAACCGACAAGCCATAACGCAGCGACATCGCCCAATATTCCGTTATCGGGAAGCCGGCACGGACCTGAAAGCCCGTAGAGACCTGTGTATAGGTGGTATCCCGCGTATTATTGGCCGTGAAGCGGAACGAACGGAAATCGCGGGTGAACACATCAACCCCCAGCGCCAAATTTCGCCCGAACAGATACGGCTCAGTGAAGCCCGCCTCAACCGACCGCGAAAAGTTGGAGATATTGGCCGATAGCCGCAGTTCTTGGCCGCGCCCCCGGAAATTCCGCTGCCGTACGGCGAGCGAGAGAATGAACCGCTCAAGGCTGGAGAAGCCGGCCGAAACCTGAAGCTCACCAGTGGGCCGCTCTTCGACATTGGCCTCAAGAATAATCCGATCCGGCGCCGACCCGGGCTTTTGCGCAATCTCCAGCCGCTCTTGAAAATAGCCAAGGCTCTTCACACGATCAGACGAGCGCTTCACCTTAAGCGAATCAAAGGCATCGCCTTCTGACAGCCGGAATTCACGACGAATCACGGTATCCAGCGTGATGGTGTTACCGTTGATCTCAACCCGCTCAATATACACACGCGGCACTTCGCCAATCGCGAAGGTAACGTTCATTTCTCGCGCGTCTTTATCCCGGTCAAATTGCGGGCGCACATCAGCGAAAGCATAGCCCAAAAGGCCAGCGGTTTCGCTCAGCGTCTCCACCGTATTTTCAATAAGCTGGGCGTTATACCAATCACCCTTCTCTATCTTGATAAGGGACTTGAACTCGTCCGCCTTGATGTCCCGCAGTTCGCTCTGCAAATCGACAGTGCCAAATTTATACCGCTCGCCCTCATCCATCACATATGTGACGATAAAATCCTGATTATCAGGCATCAACTCGGCGACGGAGGAGACCACCCGAAAATCTGCATAGCCTTCGGTCAGATAATATTGGCGCAATTTCTGCTGATCAAAGGCCAGACGATCAGGATCATAAGTGTCGTTTGAGGTAAAAAAGCGCCACGGCCGCGCCTGTTTGGTGGCCATCTGGCCCCGCACCTTCTTATCCTTGAATTTTGTATTACCAAGCAAATTGATCTGCTTGACCTTGGACTTGGGGCCTTCGGTCATCTCAAAAATCACATCGACGCGATTCTGATCAAGCTGGATGATCTGCGGCTCGACAGCGGCTGCAAACCGTCCCGACCGGCGATAAAGTTCAAGAATCCGGCCCACATCAGCACGGGCTTTGGAGCGGGTAAAAATCTGACGCGGCGCAAGTCGGATTTCTTCGCGGACCTTGTCCTCCTTAACGCGCTTGGCATTTTCAATGATGATCCGATTGATCACCGGATTTTCTTTAATCTCGACGGTGAGATTGCCATTATCATCCCGGATTGTGGCATCGGAGAACAGCTCAGAGGCGAACAGCGCCTTCAGCGCCATATCTGTGCGGTTCCTATCATACGTGTCGCCAATGGCGAGATTAAGATAGGAGCGCACGGTTTCGGGTTCGAGCCGTTCATTGCCGCGAATGGTGATAGAGCGCACGACACTTTGGACGGTGCTAGCGGCCTGGGCTTGAGGATCTAGCGTGGAGGCCTGTTGTGCCAGCGCCGGCATCGCCAGCGCGCTACCAAGCAGGAGCGACGCGAACCCAAACCGCATACGGCTTCGGTCCAAACGCCCGCTCTCCATGGCACGTTCACTGGCCGTGATGTTCATATTGGTAAGGCTTATTTTACGCATAATTCCCGCTCGTCACTTAACCGAGCCAGCCAGCAAGCTGATTCCACACCCCGATGGACGACAGATCATTCAAGGTAAGCACCAGCATGAGAGACATTATGGCGGCCAATCCTGACATGAACGCCCATTGTTGAGCCCTTTCACCAAGCGGCCTGCGCCGCACTGCTTCGATCGCGTAAAGGAGAAGATGGCCGCCGTCCAGCATTGGGATAGGAATCAAGTTGATGAAACCAAGATTGATGGAAAAAAACGCCATAAAGGCCACGAAAGACGCCGCCCCCAGCGCCGCTTGCTGGCCCGTGATCTGCCCCGTCTTTATCGGCCCGCCCAGTTCATCGAGAGAGCGCTCCCCAACAACCACCTGACGAAGCGTCTTGCCGATCATCACGATGATATCGCCGGTGTCAGTGATGCCATACGCAAGAGCAGCGCCGGGGCTAACGGCTTCAACCACCTGCGCGCCGCGTGCAATGCCAAGCCGAGGATGACGGATGACATTGCCAAACCTGTCAGTAGTTTCCACCATAGTCGGCGTGACCGCCAAGGAGAAGGGCCGATCACTGCGCGTGATCACCATGTTCAAAGGCTTGCCAGTGCCGCTCATCACGATGTTGATAATATCTTCAAAACGGGTGACCTGTGTGCCATCAATCTCAGAAATCCGGTCTCCAACCTTTAGCCCCGCCGCAGCGGCGGCACTTTGCGGCATCACCGCAGAAACGACCGGCGGCGTGGTGGGATGGCCAAGCGCCATATAAAACCCGGCAAGCACTAGAATCGCGAACAGAAAATTTATCAGCGGACCGGCAGCGACAATGATCGCGCGCTGCCAGAGCGGCTTGAAAGCAAACAGCTCGGCACGTTCCGACTCAGGAAGCTTCAGCACCTCAGGATCGGTTTGGCTGGCTTCGTTCATATCGCCGGTGAAGCGCACATAGCCCCCCAAAGGCCATAGGTTCAGCCGCCAGCGCACCCCTGATTTATCAGTATATCCAATCAGTTCCCGGCCAAAACCAAAAGCAAAAGCATCAACTTTAGTCTTGAACATCCGGCCTGCAAGGAAATGCCCGCCTTCATGCACCACCACCAACACCCCTATCATGGCGATAAAGGCGGCGAGGCTGAACAACACGCCCGGCTGCGGAAAAAGTTCGTTCATTTCGCCGCCACAATCGCATGCGCCGTTACGCGCGCAACCCGGTCCGCCTCCAGCACAGCCTCAAGGCCATCAAGGGGACCCGAGCCGGTCCGATCAAGTGTTTGCGCTACCACATCGGCAATATCTAGGAAGCTAAGTTTCCCCGCCATGAACGCCGCCACCGCAATTTCATTGGCAGCATTAAGCACACAAGGTGCTGATCCCCCGGTCCGCAAAGCCGCCCAGGCCAGCGCCAAAGCCGGAAAGCGTTCAAGATCAGGGGCTTCAAAGCTTAACTTACCAATTTCTGCGAGGTTCAGCCGGGCGCAAGGCGTCTCAATGCGTTCCGGCCAAGCCAGCGCATAGGCAATAGGGATACGCATATCCGGCGTGCCAAGCTGAGCCAAAACCGAGCCATCAACATATTCAACTAGGGAATGAATGACCGATTGGGGATGCACGATCACATCCAGCCGCTCATGGCCAACAGCAAAAAGCTGCTCAGCTTCGATAAGCTCCAGGCCTTTGTTCATCAGCGTAGCCGAGTCGATAGAGATTTTGGCGCCCATCGACCAGACCGGGTGGGCGCAGGCATCCGCCACGGTCACATGGCGCATATCGGCGCGGGACATACTGCGAAACGGGCCGCCACTGGCGGTAAGGATAACCTTACGCACCCGGTCCGGGTTTGCATGATCAAACACCTGAAAAATGGCGTTATGTTCACTGTCCACAGGCAGCAGCGTAGCGCCAGACGCCCGGGCCATAGCGGTGACAACAGGGCCGGCACAAACCAAAGTTTCCTTATTAGCGATAGCCAGCGTCGCGCCGCGCTTCACCGCCGCCAACGTAGGGGCAAGCCCCGCAGCCCCCACAATAGCGGTGAGCACAATCTCAGCGGGACGCGCGCCAGCGTCCCGGATCGCTTCAGGCCCGGCAGCCACTTCAATGCCCGTGCCAGCTAGCGCGGCTTTCAAATCAGCGTAAAGATCAGCCCGGCCTATGGCAGCATACCGAGCATTACAGGCTGTGGCAGCGGCAGCGAGGCCCTTAACATCGCTATTGGCGGTAAGCGCTTCCACCTGCCAGCGGCCGGGGTTGCGATGCACCAGATCAAGCGTCTGCTGGCCTACGGAGCCAGTAGCGCCCAAAATCGTCAAGCTCGTGCCTGCAGCGGCCGAACGAAGCGCGCTAGGCGCTTTAGTTGCAGTAATCGTCATCCTGCCCATCCTGTCATCCAGAAAAGCGCAGCACCTGCAATGGATACCGGCACCACGCCATCAAGCCGATCCATCACCCCGCCATGCCCCGGCAGAATATGCCCCGAATCCTTTACCCCCGCACGCCGCTTCAGCCCGCTCTCAAAAAGATCACCAAGGATGGAGAAAGCAGCAAGAACACCGGCAACACTGGCAAGATTGAGCGCCCAACCGCCAAAACCGCTCGGAAGATAAAAGGCAGACATGAAAAGCGCCGAGACCATAGCCACGACCAAGCCGCCAATAGCGCCAGACCAGGTTTTACCGGGGCTAATGCGCGGCGCCAGCTTAGGCCCGCCAAGCGTCCGGCCAATGAAATAAGCACCAATATCTGCAGCCCAAACGATACTGAGCACAAACAGCGTAGCTGCCAGCCCTTCAGGCCGAGAACGCAGCCACAGCAACGCCAACGCCGGCAAGCCGCAATAAAGCAAGCCAGCAAGTGTCAGCATACCAGCGCGGCGCTGCCCCGTGCCAGCAAACAACCCAATCAGCGCCGCCCCGCCAGCTACCGCAATAAGCACCTCGCCCATCGGGATGATCACTGTCAGCGCGATGCAAAAGCCCAGAAAAACCAGCCCAATACGGCGGATAGCAAGGCCCAGCCGCATCATGGCGGCCCATTCCGCCCACATCAGCAGCACAGCCGCCGCCACCAGCCCCTGAAACGCCATGCCGCCAAACCACAGCGCAGTCACAGCCGCGGCGATGAGCGCGGCACCGGTCATGATCCGCAATTGCAGCGTACGGTCCATCGTGTCAGCGCCCGCCAAAACGGCGTTCTCTCGTGGCAAATTCAGCAACAGCAGCGGCCAGCGCGGCCGCATCAAAATCTGGCCAAAGCACATCAGTAACCATGATCTCGGCATAAGCCGCTTGCCAGAGCAGAAAATTTGAAAGCCGCATTTCGCCGGAAGTGCGCAGTACCATATCAGGCGGCGGCAGCCCGGCGGTATCAAGCTGAGCCGCCAGCATGTCTATGGTGATGTGCTCAGGCAAAAGTCGTCCAGCCGCAGCCTCAGCGGCAAGGGCGCGCGTAGCACGCATTATCTCGTCCTGACCGCCATAATTCAGCGCCATGATCATCGTCAGGCGCCCGTTGTCCTTGGTAAGGGCGCGAGCGTCTTCAATCAGCGCCACCAGATCAGGCTTGAGCGCGCGCCAATTCCCGATGAAATCCAGCTTCACGCCGTTCTCATGCAAAGATTTAACTTCCGAGCGAATATAATGGCGCAATAAGCCCATTAAATCATAGACTTCTTCAGGCGGGCGTTTCCAGTTTTCCGATGAAAAAGCGTATAGCGTCAACACATCGATACCCAGCGCCGGCGCCGCTTCCACAACGCGGCGCAGCGCCTCAACGCCCGCCCTATGCCCCGCCAGCCTCGGCAGACGGTTGCGCGCGGCCCAACGGCCATTGCCATCCATAATGATCGCAAGGTGCTGAAGGGCCACCACGCCGCCATGGGCGGGGCTTAAAGGCGCTGTCAGATTCACCGCTGCAGAATTTCCTTTTCCTTGGCGCTGGACGCAGCATCAATGTCCACCACCGCCTTATCGGTGATCTTCTGCACCTCGGCCTCCAGACGCTTTTGCTCGTCCTGGCTAATTTTGCCTTTCTTCTCGGCCAGCTTTAACGCCTCCATCCCATCGCGGCGCACGTTACGCGCCGCAATCTTCGCCTTCTCGGCATAGCTGGAGGCGAGCTTGGCCATTTCCTTGCGGCGCTCTTCGGTCATGTCCGGAATCGGCAGCCGTAAGGTCTGGCCATCAACAATCGGGTTCAGGCCCAAACCAGCCGAACGAATGGCCTTATCAACCGGCGTGACATTGCTCTTGTCCCAAACCTGCACACTGAGCATCCGCGGCTCCGGCGCACTTACCGTGGCCAATTGCGCCAGCGGCATCGCAGACCCGTAAACTTCCACCGTAATCGGATCGAGCAGACTGGTATTAGCCCGTCCCGTTCTAAGGCCCGCAAGATCAGACTTCAGCGCATCCACCGCGCCGGTGCTCCGCCGCTCAAGATCAGCCTTGAACGGCCCTGTTTCAAACTCTGCCACGGCTTTGCTCCTCGCCTGTCACTATTGTAGTCACCATTGTAGATGTGCCCTCACCGCGCAACACCGCCGCCAGCATGCCGGCCTCGCGGATATTGAACACAATGATAGGAATGTTATTTTCCCGGCACATGGCCACCGCACTAGCATCCATCACCTTGAGATTATCAGCGAGCACCTTGCCAAAGCTAAGCCGGTCATAGCGCACAGCGCCGGGCACGGTCTTCGGGTCAGCATCATAAACACCGTCCACCGAGGTGCCTTTCAGCAGCGCATCGCAGTTCATCTCAGCCGCCCGCAATGCAGCGCCGGTATCTGTCGTAAAAAATGGATTGCCGGTGCCAGCAGCAAAAATCACCACCCTGCCCTTCTCCAGATGCCGCTCAGCCCGCCGGCGAATATACGGCTCACAAACACTGGGCATCGGAATGGCAGACTGCACACGCGTGGAAATACCAACATTCTCCAGCGCATTTTGCACCGCCAGCGCGTTCATCACAGTGGCCAGCATCCCCATATAATCCGCAGACCCGCGATCAAAACCCTTGGCCGCCGCCGCCAGCCCCCGGAAGATATTGCCCCCGCCCACCACCAGACAAATCTCAAACCCGGCCTCCACAGCCGCTTTCACTTCGTCAGCAATGCGCGCCGTCTCCAGCGGGTCAATGCCATAGGCCTCCCGGCCCATCAGCGCCTCGCCTGATAGCTTCAACAAAATACGCTTGAAACCGGCCTGTGCCATGCTTTGTCCCGAACCATCCCCGCCAAATCACACTGCCCATGCGGCAAGATGCGCACCCTAGTCAGCGCGCGTGTCTCTGCCAAGTATGATGGGCCAAAAATAAGGGCCGGCGCTGCCCCCGCGGCGCCGGCCCTTATGCTATTTCAGCCAGACTTAATTGCCGGCCGCAGCCGCCACTTCAGCCGCAAAATCCTTCTCTTCGCGCTCAATGCCTTCGCCCAGTTGCACGCGGACAAAGCTCTTCAGCGTGATTGCCGTACCAGCAGCCTTCGCCGCCGCTGCCACCACATCACCAACCTTGGTCTTGCCATCAATCACAAAAACCTGGGTCAGCAGCGCATTTTCCTGCGCATATTTACGCACACCGCCTTCAATCATCTTTTCAATAATATCGGCCGGCTTGCCCGAGGCAGCCGCTTTTTCGCGCGCAATCGCCCGCTCGCGCTCAATCAGATCAGCATCCAGGCCGTCCGCATCCAGAGCGAGCGGATTGGCCGCCGCAATATGCATGGCAATCTGCTTGCCCAAAGGCTCCAGCACATCAGCGCCAGCCGACGATTCGAGCGCCACGAGCACGCCGATCTTGCCCAGACCGGACACGACAGCATTATGGACATAAGACGTCAGAACGCCCTCGCCAACCGATACCGAGGTAACCCGGCGCAGCGACTGATGCTCACCAATGGTGGCGATATTCTGGGTGAGCTTATCCTGCACACTTCCATCGCCGCCCGGAAAAGGCGCCGCCAAAAGGGCAGCCACATCATCCGCACCAGCCACAGCAAGATCGGTAACGGTGCGCACAAACGCCTGAAACGTCTCATTCTTGGCAACAAAGTCAGTCTCGGAATTAACCTCAACCACAGCGCCCTTATTGCCGGAGACGATAACCCCGATCAAACCCTCAGCCGCCGTACGGCCAGCCTTTTTGGCCGCCGCCGCCAGGCCCTTGGTGCGCAGCCAATCAACTGCGGCTTCCATGTCCGCATTGGTTTCGCCAAGGGCTTTCTTGCAGTCCATCATGCCTGCGCCGGTGCGGTCGCGCAGGTCCTTCACCATGCTCGCGGTAATGTCCGCCATGTCAGTTCCTTTCGGTTATTGGGGCGCAGCGCGTCAAACGCCGCCCCTTAAAATCTGATCACAAGCAGTCTGATACGCCTGTAAGGCGTATCAGACAGCAGGCTCGTCGCCGGAAACAACTTCAGGCGTGGTTTCAGCGCCCTCAGCATCAGCAAGAACCTGCGGCGCCGCATCAGCCTTTTTATCAGCTTCGGCCACCGGATCGGAGGCAACTGCGACCGGCTCAGCCCCAGCAGGTTCAGCCGCTACAGGCTCAGGCGCAGCCACAGGCTCAGCCGCTACAGGCTCAGCCGCTACAGGCTCAGGCGCAGCGACAGGTTCAGCCACAGGCGCAGCAAGGGCAGGCTCAACCATCGGCTGATCCATCGCCCCCACATCAACGCCGGATTCAACCATACGGCCCTGACGTGCTTCAATCACCGTATCGGCAATCGCGTTCACATAAAGTAAAATGGCGCGGCTGGCGTCATCATTGCCCGGCACCGGGAAAGCGATGCCCGAAGGGTCGGTGTTGGTATCAAGCACAGCCACAACCGGAATACCCAGAACATTGGCTTCCTTGACCGCCAGTTCTTCCTTGTTCACGTCAATAATGAAGATAACTTCCGGCAGCCCGTTCATTTCGCGGATGCCGCCAAGGCTCAGCTCAAACTTATCGCGCTGGCGGGTCAGCTTCAAAACTTCCTTCTTGGTAAGCCCAGTGGTGTCACCAGAAAGCTGATCTTCCAGAGTCTTAAACTTCTTGATGGAGCCAGAAATGGTCTTCCAGTTGGTGAGCATGCCGCCCAGCCAGCGATGGTTGACATAATGCTGGCCGCAACGCCGCGCCGCTTCCGCAATCGGATCCTGTGCCTGGCGCTTGGTGCCCACAAACAGCACCTTGCCGCCGGCCTGCACTGCAGCGCGGGTGAATTCCAGCGCGCGCGCAAAAAGCGGCACAGTCTGCGAAAGATCAATGATATGAACGCCGTTACGATCACCAAAGATGTAAGGCTTCATCTTCGGGTTCCAGCGATGCGTCTGGTGGCCAAAATGGGCGCCTGCTTCAAGCAATTGCGCCATAGATACGACTGGTGCCGCCATAATATTCAATCTCCGGTTAAACCGCCGCGAGGATGGAATCGGACAGCCCGACACCGGATATGGCCCCCGCGTGGGGATTTGTTGTTGGAAATGCGCCGATAGCGAAGCGGCGACCCTGGGTCAAGCATTGAAGAGGAATGTAAATCAACGTTGTACGCGCATAATTGATGTTGCTTTTAGCCCAGGAAGAAAGTAAGCTTTTGTTAACAAATTGAGATTTTTGTTTCTGACATTAGGAGTTTATAATGTTCAAGCGCTTACAGCAGGTTGCGGCCATCGCAGCTCTTGGCACTGCCAGCTTTGCCTCAGCAGCCCCAATTGATTTACGGACTTGGAGCGCAGAATCATACCCATCGGTTGCCACCTTCAACCCTGGCACCTGGACGACAAGTGTTAATGGCTTGTCCGTAACGCAGTCCGTAAACGGCCAACCAACATTGTTTTTCGGCGATTTCAACGCGTTTGGCACAAAGGTCACCGGAAAAGTCCGAAGCACGAATGTTGATGACGATTTTCTCGGCTTCGTAATTGGCTACAATGCCGGTGATGTTAGCAATAGCAGTGCAAATTACCTGCTGGTTGACTGGAAAGCGGGCACACAGACGTTCGATTTCGGCGCGCCGTCGAGCACGCCCGGCGGCCCCGCCAATATCGGCCTTGCTGTCTCGCGCGTAACCGGCATCCCCACGGCAGATGAGTTTTGGCAACACGTGGACTATGCTTCAAATGCCGGCGGCGGCCTGCAAGAACTTCAGCGCGGCGCAACATTGGGCTCCACCGGCTGGGCAGCCAACAGGGATTATCTGTTCACCTTTGATTTCGGCCCCAACAATCTCCTCGTTACAGTTGACGGCGTAGACCAGCTTAACATCACCGGAAACTTCAATAACGGACGCATAGGCTTTTATAACTTTTCCCAGCCCGCGGTTACCTATTCCGCCTTCGATGTGGTTCCTGGCAGTTTCCAACCGCCAACCGGCGCCATTCCTGAGCCAGCGACCTGGGCGATGATGCTGATTGGTTTTGGCGCGGTAGGCGGCATGCTGCGTCGCCGTAACAGGAATCTTGGCGGATCGATGGGCAACGGGCATCTGCGCACCGTTCTGTCCTGAAATTATAAGAAATTAGTATCGACGGCGCTCGGTCATCCGGGCGCCGTATTTGTTTCTGCCCAGCTTCAGGCCCGCTCAGGCGTTAAAACGCGGGCGGCCAATATAATCCCCTTTGGAAAGCGGCAGCCCAGCATAGCGCAGAATGGCATAGAGCATCGAGGCATGAAAAAAGAAGTTCGGCTGGCTAAAAGACAGCAGAAAATTCGTGGCCGTAAAAGACATTTTGCGTTCGCCAGCGGTAAACAATAGCGGCTTGTCAGCAAGGCTCGCCAGTTCATCAGCGCTTGTGGCTTTAAGGGCAGCCTCAGCATCGCTCAGCATGGCCTTGAGCGCCGCAAAATCCAGCCCCGGATCAGGCCGAGCCGGGGAAAAAGCCCCTGTGCGCACGCCTGCCAGCGCCCCGGCGCTATGGTGGCGCATCGAGAACACCTGAAAAGCAAGAGGCAGCATGTCGGGCGCAAGCCGTTTATCGATCAGGGTTTCGGGAGGCGTATTGGTTTCGGCGCAGTATTTTTCAGCCTTATCCAGCAAACGCTGCCCGGCGCCAACAATCTGAAGTGAGTTTGGCACAAAGGCATCGTAGAGGCTGATAGACATAGGCACTTCCCTTATAACAGGCATCAAGCCTAGGCCTTATCGCGCCCGGCTGGCCAGCCTTATCTAACCACAGACAGGCGGGCCGCAGCGGGAACAGCGCGCGGCGCCGCCCCGCCAAAGCTGCGAGTGATGGCAG